>Ga0247611_10000033_pt1 | contig 249997 bp, 222 predicted proteins | sample 177DNAGHGhighgp2_FD_192422 | JGI IMG/M metagenome (GOLD analysis project Ga0247611, IMG submission 192422) | Sheep rumen microbial communities from Palmerston North, Manawatu-Wanganui, New Zealand - 1770 DNA GHGhigh gp2 | ecosystem: Host-associated > Mammals > Digestive system > Stomach >... | reverse complement strand
AGAGCAGGTTGTGGGTTGCGCTCTTGAGCCAGTTTGCAGGAACCCTGTACTGGAAACGGATTTCCTTCAGTCTCATCCAGTTCACGTGCTTCTCCAGCCAATCCCAGTCGGAACCGCCGTAGATGCCGCTACCAAAGTTGCTGAAGTCCACTACAACGTTGTTAGGGGTAGGAACTGCATCGTTCTCGTGGCCGTCCTTGAGCACGCCACGGAAGATGTACTGGTGCATGCTACGCAGGATGACGGACTCCTTGGAAGTACCGTTGCCCATCATGGCTCTCTTGGTGCCGTTTACAACTGTAGCTCCGAAACGGCCGTCGATCAGGAGGCTGAGGCGGAAGTTGCCCCATGATACTGAAGAGGTGATACCGTACTTCAGTTTAGGGTTACGGTCGCCCATGTAAGACCAGTCGGTTGAGGTCAGAGGATAACCGGTGGTAGGGTCGATGAGAATCTGTCCCTTTTCGTTCCTCTGGTAGTCACGTCCAGTCATTGAGAATACAGGGTATCCTACCTTGATACCGTTACGCAGGTTACCTGACAGCCAGGTGTATGCGTTGTAGTACTCGGTAACGTTCTCAGGAAGGTATGTAACTTCTGAATCGTTGTGGTCGAGGTTCAGACCTACGTTCCATCTCCAGCCGTTTGAGCGGATGATGTCGCCGTCAACGTGGAATTCCCATCCCCAGGTCTTGAACGTACCCACGTTCATGTTGTTCAATACGAATCCGGTTGCGTATGACAGACGGAAAGCCTCGATGTACTGGTCCTTGCACTTTCTCCAGAAGTAGGAGAAGTCCATGTTGATGCGGTCGTTGAGGAGTCGTGCCTCGAAGCCGACCTCGGTCTCGAAGTTCATCTCAGGCTTCAGGGTCTCGTTAGGGCCGGTGTAGCCGTAACCGAAACCGCCGCCGATTACCTCGTTCAGTTCCAGTGCAGGGTAGATGGCCTGAGGGGAAGCGTCCTTACCTACCTGCGCGTAAGATGCGCGGAGTTTCAGGTAAGAGAGGATGTCGTTGTTCTTCAGGAACGGAAGCTCCGTTGCGATGAAGGAAGCCTCTACTGCAGGATAGAAGTATGAACGGTTGTTCTTCGGAAGGGTTGAAGACCAGTCGTTACGTCCGCGGAAGTTCAGGAAGGCCATGTTCTTCCAGCCGAGCTCGATGGCTCCGGAGATAGCCTGGATCCTTCTCTTGGTGTTGATGGTCTTGCTTACCTTGGTGTCGTCGTCGCAGTTTGCCAAAGCGTAGAAGTCAATTACATAGAACTTGCTGCCGTACAGGGAGATGCTCTCGCGGCCGTTCTCCTGCTGGTGGTAACCTACCTGGGCGCGGAAAGAGAAGTCTCCCCACTGGTTGTTGTAACCTGCCAGGATGTTCAGGGACTTGTCAACGAGGTCGTTCTTGGCGATGTTCACGCCACCGCCCTGACCGTATGAGCCGCTGTTGCGGTTTGCATAGTATGGATGGTAGAAGTTCTCATACTTGGACTTGGATGCATCCCAACCCATTCTGGCTGTGATGAAGGTGTTCTTGGTTGGAGTCACGTTCACTGCCAGTGTGGTGAGGAATCTCTTGGACTCATCGTAGTTCTTGTTCTTGTACAGGTCGTACAGAGGGTTGAGAAGGTCTGTATCCTCATAGTATTCAGGAAGTTTCATCTGTATTCCGTCCGGATCCAGATATTCCTTCATGTTGTCAACCAAAGGCCACTGGTGAGCTCTTCTGAACACACCGTAGATACCCTTGCGGGCCTTGGTGTTGGTGGTCTCGGTGTAAGCCATGGTAGATTCGAAGTTCAGCCACTTGGTAACCTCGGCTCTTCCGGAAAGGGTGATGTTCAGACGGGTGTAGTCTGTAGTCTTCACGGTTCCCTTCTGGTCCAGGTAGGAAACGGCGCCGCGGACGGTGATCTTGTCGGTACCGCCTTCAACGGCTACGTTGTGGGTGTGGGAGAAACCGGTCTGAAGCAGAGCCTTCACGTTGTCGTACAGCTTTACGCTTCCGTCTGCAGGATAGCGGCCTCCGAAGTAGCTGGAGTTGTAGAAGTTGGTCAAACCATAACCTCCGTTGGCGAACTCGGTCTGCATCTCAGGGAAGCCCCAGCTCTTTGACCAGGTCAGCTGGTTGCTGTAAGTGATCTTGCCTGCGCCCTTGGATCCCTTCTTGGTGGTGATCACGATGGCACCGTTGGAAGCGTCTGATCCGTAGAGGACGGCTGCTGCAGCTCCCTTAAGGATGGTCATGCTCTCGATGTCCTCAGGGTTGAGGTCGTTTCCTCTGGAGGAGAAGTCGTAGGACAGGGTGGATACCTCGTCGGGTACGGCGAATCCGTGGTTAGGGTCGAAGGTGTTGTTGTTCATCGGCACACCGTCGATAACGTACAGAGGCTGGTTGTTTCCGGAAACTGATGTTACGGAACGCAGGATAACGTTGGTGGAGGCACCTGGCGCACCGCCCGTGGAGGTAACGGTGATACCGGCTACACGGCCCTGGAGTGCGGATACGAACGCGTCACGTCCAGACTCCTGGATATCGGTGGCCTTCACGTTCTGGACTGCGGATCCAACGGAACGCTGGACACGCTTCTGACCGAACTCTGCGGTGATGACGGTCTCGTTGAGGACAGTGGCGTCATCCTTGAGCATTGCGTTAACCACACTCTTGTTGTTTACTGGGACCTCTATGGTTCCGTATCCAACTGACTGGAATACAAGCACTGCGTTGCCTGCCACCCTGAGGGTGTAGCGGCCGTCTGCATCTGTGCTCGTACCGGTCCTTGGGCTGCCTTTTACATAGACAGCGGCACCGGGTACAGGTTCACCGTTCTGATCGGTAACCTTTCCGCTGACATTTACGTTCTGGGCAAAGATCTGTCCGATTGACAGCATTGCTGCCAACAGGAAAGCTATGCCCAGGCGGAAATGCCTGTTAGTTTTTGTCTGATAAAACATAGTTAATTTTTTTGTTGGTTATAGTGTTAAATTTTAGCCAAATAGTTGTTCTTCTTAATTTTTGTCTTATTTTGGGCAAAAAACCACAATCGCAAATGTAGTTATTTTTTTGCGAAAAAACCTAACAAAAGATGCAAAAACTGCATTTTTCGTTGCAGAAGAAACCTCAAAAAAGCCCTTTCAGGAAAACATACAAAACTCTTCAAAAAAGGATTTCTGCGTTATTGTCTTTAGCCCTTTCTCCAAACTATTTGGATACCCTTCTGATTTTATGTCCTTTATAGGCATACCACAAAATCACCAGGAAGCAAGGGAGAGCTATCAGATATGCATACTGGGTGGCTCTCGGGGCCTCGAAGCCTGATTTGAAAAGATAATCCTTCAAAAGACCGAACAGGAACGGAATGACAGCACCGCCGAATATGGTTACAACAAGGAGGGCTGCTCCTTTCTTTGTGAACTTGCCCAGGTCTGCCATTGCAAGAGGCCAGATGGCCGGCCACATAAGTGAGCAGGCCAGTGCCATTGCAAACAGGAGCCAAATTGAATACTGTGCCGGCACCAGAAGGGCGCAAACCGTTCCAAGCACGCCGAGCCAGGCGCAGATCTTGAGGGCGGAAGCCTGTGAAAGGGTTTTAGGGATAAGCAATATACCTATAATATATCCTATGGTCATTCCTATTGACGGAAGGAAAGGATAGAGTTCCGGATTAGGGAGATGAAGTTCATTGGCCAGATCTACCGGTGTCTGCAAAGCCAGAGTCTCGGCTCCCACATAGAGGAACAGTGTCAGACAGCCGTAAACCAGATGAGGGAACTGCCAGATGGAAGTCTTGTCAGCTGCATAAGGGCAGTCTGCCTCGGTTCCTTCTTCCTCACCTTTTGCCTTGATTTCCTCAAGCGGAGCAAACAGCACGATTATACCCAGGAAGAAGAAAATGCCGGCTATCACATAGAACGGGGTGATGATGTCTCCGACCTTTGCGTCTGAGATGCTCTTCCCTATAAGCCAGGCAATGAACAGAGTAGCTGCAGGATATGCGAGTTTGTTGCATATTCCCATAATGCTCATTCTCTTTGCACCGCTTTCAAGAGGCCCCAGAATAGTGATGTACGGGTTAATGGCAGCTTGAAGGATGGTATTTCCCAAACCGCTGATAAAGGACGCTGCCAGGAACAGTATAAGGCACTTTGTCCTTACTCCGGAAGCAACCACTCCTCCTTCCATATTGGCCTCAGCGATTTTGGCCGGCCACACGAAAAGCAGGAAAGCCACGGTGAAAATCATGAAAGCCAAGGACATAGTCTTCTTGTAGCCAATCTTCTTGATGATTGAAGCTGCCGGATACCCGAAAATGAGGAAAGCCGCAAATGTCACGAACAAAATAAGATAGGAAGCAGCTCCTGAAACGTTCAAAGAACCTTTCAGCAGAGGAATCAGATAGCCGTTAAGTCCAAGTGCGAATCCAACTGCAAAGAACATGAATCCTATGCAGGCCAATGGAATAACGTAGCTTTTTTGTTTTTCTTGAGTCATATCTCTATGTAATTAAGTTTGATTTCAGCTTATCGCTCAGCGATGCGGTCATTCTTCATAAATGTTATGGTCTTGAAGAACTCTTCTCTTTTGCCCTCCGGGATGATGCGGGCTCCCACAGGAAGGGCAAACAGTCTCTCTTTCAGCTCATCGCTGATATATTTGTTGGTTTTCAGCCTCATGCTGTCTTTCTCTGTGGTTATTACCGCCGCCTCTTTCTGCCTTTGGGCCATGGCTTCAATCTTCCTGATGTCCGAGCGTGAAAAGTTCCTGTGGTCAGCAAATTTGAGTACCTCCTCAAGCTTGTGTGTGGAAACCAGCTGGGAACGGAAAAGCGTATCGTCCGCGATACCGGTGAAGGCTACCGCAAACTTGGAGTACATGTATCTTTTGTTGCAGAGGCCGGGGAAAACAGGAAGGGCTTGCTGCAGGACTGCCGTGGAAAAGAATACAGGCTGGTCTTCCCTCAATCCGAGACTTTTCCTCCAGACTGTCTCCTGCTCTTTGACGGTTTCCATCCCGTGCTCCTCATCCTGGTTGCCGTCAAAGATGCTGAAATCAGGGCACTTGGTAACAACCACCACATCCGCCCTTTTGGTCTGGGAAGGAAGATCGCGGAGATTCCCTATAGGCAGGAGGTTGCCTTTTTCAATGGTGCGGTTGTAGTTTACCAGCAGGACATTGCAGGAAGGTCTGATCTTGCGGTATTGGAAAGCGTCATCAAGAACAACCAGATTCACACCATATTCATCCTTTAGTTTGCGGATGGCCTCTCCCCTGTCTTTGCATACGGCTACCAGCACGTCTGGGAACTTCTTTTTCATCTGGAGCGGCTCGTCCCCACAGACGGTGAAATCGTCAGTAGCTTTTACCAGGCGGAAACCTTTGCTCTTTCTCTTGTAGCCTCTGGAGACCACGGCTACCCTGTACCGGCTTTTCAAAGCCTGAACAATCATTTCTGTATGAGGGGTTTTACCGGTCCCCCCTGCGGAGATGTTTCCTACAGACACAACCGGTATATCAAAGCTTTCAGACTTGAATATGCCTTTATCGTATAGTTTGTTCCTTATTGCCAGAATGCACCAGTAAGGGAACAACAGTGTTTTGCTTGCGATTCCTAAAGATGCCATATAGACGCAAATTTACTAAAAAAATGCGTCCATGACATTATCGTTGAACACTGAAAAATCCTTGTCCAGTTTCTTCAAGGTTATTTTGGCGTAGATCTGGGTGGTCTTGATACTGGAGTGTCCGAGTATCTGGCTGACACTCTCAAGGCTCATGCCGTTGTTGAGAGCCATAGTGGCAAAAGTGTGTCTTGCGCAGTGGAAAGAGATATTCTTGCTGATGCCGCAGACCTTCATAAGTTCTTTAAGTTTAATGTTCAAGTAATTAGAATATCCTATCCTGAAAACCCTCCCGTTTTTGTATTTTCTCTTGATATATTTCTTCAAAATTTCCCTTGCCGGCTCCAGCACCTTTATCTGGAACGGTTTGTTGGTTTTCTTTCTCCGCGACAGGATCCAAAGCTCTCCCTTGTGCTCTACCAGAGAATTCCTTTCCAGGTTCTTTATATCTATAAAGGAAAGCCCTGTCCAGCAGCTGAATACAAACAAATCCCTGGCAAGGTTAAGCAATTTCCCTTTAAGAGAGGTTTCCATAACGACTTTCAGCTCTTGTTCAGAGAGAAAGGCCCTTTCCTTTACTTGAGGGGAAACATGATGCGAAACGAAGGGGTTGCGGCTGATTATTCCTCTGCTGAAAGCAGTGTTTATCAAATGTTTAAGAGGAATAGAATAGATCCAGGCAGTAGATTGGGAGAGATGGCATTCCTCCATAAGATAAGCACAGAAATCCACAAAGAAATCTTCTCCTATTTCTGAAAGCGGGATGTCTTTTTCAGAGGTTTTCCACAAGATAAATCCTTGCAGGTGCTTTCTCACAGATTCGTGTTTTTTCAGAGTTGACAGAGACCTGTCTTTTCCGACTCTCCTTTTTAGCTGTTCAATTTCTTTGTCATACATCCGCAGCAAGAGACTTTCGTCTGATGAGGGGGCTCTATCGGCTGATTCATAGATAACTCCAACGTTATCATTACTGATGGTAAAATCAGTATAAAGGCAATTGTTCTTGAAATAATGGTTCATAAGATTCGGTTTTTTGCCCAAAAACTGAAAAACACACTAAAAACACTATAACCAACAAAAAAATTAACTATGTTTTATCAAACAAAAACTAACAGGCATTTCCGCCTGGGTGTAGCTTTCCTGTTGGCAGCAATGCTTACTATTGGACAGCTTTTTGCCCAGAACGTAAATGTCAGCGGAAAGGTTACCGATCAGAACGGTGAACCTGTACCCGGTGCCGCTGTCTATGTGAAAGGCAGCCCAAGGACCGGTACGAGCACAGATGCAGACGGCCGCTACACCCTGAGGGTGGCAGGCAACGCAGTGCTTGTATTCCAGTCAGTTGGATACGGAACCATAGAGGTTCCTGTAAACAACAAGAGTGTGGTTAACGCAATGCTCAAGGATGACGCCACTGTCCTCAACGAGACGGTCATCACCGCAGAGTTCGGCCAGAAGCGTGTCCAGCGTTCCGTTGGATCCGCAGTCCAGAACGTGAAGGCCACCGATATCCAGGAGTCTGGACGTGAGGCCTTCGTATCCGCACTCCAGGGCCGTGTAGCCGGTATCACCGTTACCTCCACGGGCGGTGCGCCAGGTGCTTCCACCAACGTTATCCTGCGTTCCGTAACATCAGTTTCCGGAAACAACCAGCCTCTGTACGTTATCGACGGTGTGCCAATGAACAACAACACCTTCGATCCTAACCACGGATTCGCCGTACCCGACGAGGTATCCACCCTGTCCTACGACTTCTCCTCCAGAGGAAACGACCTCAACCCTGAGGACATCGAGAGCATGACCATCCTTAAGGGAGCTGCAGCAGCCGTCCTCTACGGATCAGACGCTTCCAACGGTGCCATCGTGATCACCACCAAGAAGGGATCCAAGGGCGCAGGCAAGATCACTTACAGCAACCAGCTGACCTGGTCAAAGAGCTGGGGCTTCCCTGAGATGCAGACCGAGTTCGCCAACGGAGGTTATGGTTTGACCAACTTCTACAACTCCAGCTACTTCGGAGGCCGCTATCCTGCAGACGGAAGCGTAAAGCTGTACGACAACGTGAAGGCTCTGCTTCAGACCGGTTTCTCCCACACCCACAACGTAGCCGTTGAAGGCGGTACCGACAAGATCACCGTCCGCGGCGCCGTTTCCTACCTGGACCAGAAGGGAACCGTGAAGACTACAGACTACACCCGTCTGAACATCACCCTTTCCGGAAGAGCCGAGATCACCAAGTGGCTGAACTTCGAGTCCACCATGGCTTACACCGAGACCACCAACACCAAGGCCCGCAAGGGTATCTACGGTGTGTTCAGAAGAGCTCACCAGTGGCCTATCGTTGACAACATGGCAGAATATCTGGATCCGGACGGAGTACAGATGAAACTCCCTTACCTGTATGAGGACACAGACCTCGTAAACCCTATGTACGACCTGTACAAGAACAAGAACTACGATGAGTCCAAGAGATTCCTCACCACACTGGCAGTGAACGTGACTCCAACCAAGAACACCTTCATCACAGCCAGAATGGGTTGGGACGCATCCAAGTCCAAGTATGAGAACTTCTACCATCCATACTATGCAAACCGTGCCAGCACATCTTACGGCCAGGGCGGTGGCGTGAACATCGCCAAGAACGACCTCGTTGACAAGTCCCTGAACATCCTGGCAGGTTACAACAACCAGTGGGGAGACTTCTCCTTCCGCGCCCAGGTAGGTTACCACCAGCAGGAGAACGGCCGCGAGAGCATCTCCCTGTACGGCAGCAAGTTCTATGTAATAGACTTCTACGCTTTGGCAAACTGCGACGACGATACCAAGGTAAGCAAGACCATCAACACCAAGAGAAGGATCCAGGCTATCTCCGGAGCCATCGAGCTCGGCTGGAAGAACATGGCCTTCCTGAACTTCCGCGGACGTAACGACTGGTCTTCAACCCTTCCGAAGAACAACCGTTCATACTTCTATCCTGCAGTAGAGGCTTCCTTCATCGCAACGGAGCTTCCGTTCCTGAAGAACAACGACATCCTCTCTTACCTGAAACTCCGCGCATCTTACGCGCAGGTAGGTAAGGACGCTTCCCCTCAGGCCATCTACCCTGCACTGGAACTGAACGAGGTAATCGGCGGCGGTTTCGGTTACGGCTACACCGGCCCTAACGAGACCCTGAAGCCTGAGATGAACTTCGAGACCGAGGTCGGCTTCGAGGCACGACTCCTCAACGACCGCATCAACATGGACTTCTCCTACTTCTGGAGAAAGTGCAAGGACCAGTACATCGAGGCTTTCCGTCTGTCATACGCAACCGGATTCGTATTGAACAACATGAACGTGGGTACGTTCAAGACCTGGGGATGGGAATTCCACGTTGACGGCGACATCATCCGCTCAAACGGCTGGAGATGGAACGTAGGTCTGAACCTCGACCACAACGATTCAGAAGTTACATACCTTCCTGAGAACGTTACCGAGTACTACAACGCATACACCTGGCTGTCAGGTAACCTGCGTAACGGTATCAAGGTAGGATACCCTGTATTCTCAATGACTGGTCAGGACTATGAGAGAAACGAAAAGGGACAGGTGCTCATCAGCCCTACCACAGGTATTCCTTTGACAGTTTCCGACTGGTCTTATATGGGTGACCGTAACCCTAAACTGAAGTATGGTGTAACATCTTCAGTATCCTGGGGCAACTTCCGCCTCAGCCTCCTGATCGACGGCCGCTTCGGAGCTACAGTTGTTAACGCTACCAAGAGAGCCATGCTCGGCAACGGTACTTCCATGGAGTCTGTAACTCTGCGTAACATGAACCAGTTCATCTTCCGCGGCGTGCTCAAGGACGGCAACGAGAATACTGAAAACCCTACTCCTAACCATATCGTGATCGACTTCAAGAACTATGGTAACAGCATCTACGGCGGTTCCGACTGGGATTGGCTGGAGAAGCACGTGAACTGGATGAGACTGAAGGAAATCCGTTTCCAGTACAGGGTTCCTGCAAACTGGCTCAAGAGCGCAACCCACAACCTGCTCTCAAACGCAAGCGTATGGGTAAGTGCAAACGACCTCTGGACACTGACCAACTACTCAGGTGTTGACGCGGTCGGTAACTCCAACTCCGCTTCCCTCGGTGGAACCGGCGGTATCGGTATTGATGCCTGGGGTATCCCTACTCCTAGGAGTGTTTCTGTAGGTATCAACTTAACCTTCTAATCGAAAGGAATATGAAAAAGATATACACTATATTACTCGTTGCAACCCTCGCATTCTTCTTTGCCGGTTGCGACCATTATCTGGACGTCAACAAAAATCAGGACGCACCGGATGAGGAGCAGGTGATGGACTACCACTATCTTCCGGGAGTGGAGATGTGGATGGGTAATATCTACTGGGATATCCGCGCTACAGGTCCTCTGAGCCAGATGTTCGGTACGGTTTCCTACACCGGCTTTGCAAACAACTACGCATACTCTTCTGCTGATGCCGGCGGAGAGATGTGGAGACTGACCTACTGGCTCCAGGGAAAGAACCTCGAGAACATCATCAAATATGCCACTGAGCATGAGAGATGGACTATTGCAGGTATCGGCTGGATCATCAAAGCTATTTCCTGGGATATAAGCACCAAGGAACATGGTGAGATGCCTCTGCAGCAGGCCTATGAGCCGGGCAGACTGTCTCACGACTATGACTATCAGCCGCTGATCTATGACTCCATTCGTACATGGGCTCTCAGAGGTATTGAACTTCTCGAGAGAACAGACAACACTGTTTACGGAAGCGTTCTGTCAGAGTATGAACCTATCTTCAAGGGCAACAAGGACAAGTGGATCAAGACCGGCCACGGCGTTATCGTGCGCAACCTGGCTTCACTGACAAGGAAGACCAACTTCGTGTCAGAGTATGCCAATGACCTGATCGCCCACGGAAAGCTCGCCATGCAGGTAAATGACGACAACTTCCTGATCCCTACTGAGGGAAGCGGTGCTGACGCAAGATATACCTCATACAACAACTTCTGGGGTGTGCACAGAGGAAACCTCTCCCTGAACTACTATCAGAGCGACTACATCGTGAAGATAATGACAGGTACCGTTCCTTTGTATGACCACGCTACCGGTGACATCGTAAGAACTGAGAAGGAAGACCACATGAGCGAGTACTATCCTTATCAGCTCAACCCTAACCAGATCATCTGCGACACTATGTATGATGTGACAGGTCACTTCGACCCTCGTATCGCCGCAAAGCTGGCTCCTAGGGCAAGCGACAGCTACACCAACAACCCTAATGACTATGTGGACATTGATAACGAGGATTCTGTAAAGCATGCAAGACGCTATTACGGAGGTTCTCTGTTCAACTCCAGGACAGGTTACCAGGGATGGAACGCTCCTTCACTCTACGGAAGAAACGACTACGGTGCAACTGCTACAGACGGTGCCGGAAGATGGATCTTCCGCAACGATGCTCCTTATATCATTATGACTGCCGGCGAGATCCAGTTCGAAATGGCAGAGGCTTACTGGTATATGGGCGACAAGGCTAACGCCTTGGCTTGCTGGAAGAAGGGTATCGAACTCGATATGGACTTCACCGGTAAATACCTGAAACCAGGTGCGCCTAAACTGGGGAAGAATTCCAAGGGTGAGGATGTCTATGTAACCGGCGGTGCAAACCCTGGCGGAGACTTCATCTCTACCAGACTGTTCAACAAGCTGGCTAAGGAATATCTTGACGGACCTTATGTTGCCGGTATCACAACCTCAACCCTCACACTCTCCCACATCATGATGCAGAAGTATGTGCACCTGTGGCCTTGGGGAGCTTACGAGGCTTGGGTTGACCTCAGGAAGTACCACTACGATATAGACCATACCGGAGACTTCCCTACTATGAACAACGGTTGGGACAAGAATATGGTCAACATGAAATGGGATGAGGACGAGACCAAGGTTTACAAGGGATTCTACCTCGGCCCTGCTCAGGTTGAAGGAAGAAAGGGCAAATACACCGATGACAACGAGGGTTCTCCTGCATTCCGTATGGCTCCTCGCTACAACTCTGAGTTCATGTGGAACAGACCGGCTCTGGCTGCTCTGAAGCCTATTCCTGGCCTGATTCCGGACGCTACCACATCAACAGGATACAAGTACAAGAACTACCACATCTCAATGCCTTGGTTCGCTTATCCTGGTGATTACCCAGAATCTGTTTACTATTAATAGTTTATGAATATGAAAAAGTTTAGATTTTCTATTATAGCCTTTGCAGCTCTCCTCGTTCTGGGTTCTTGCACAAAGCACAAGCTGTGGTTCCCTATGGACGAGATGCCTAAAGACTTCGCAGAGTTCCAGCTTCATTATATGGAGCCTATAACCAGCGTGGCTGCAAATTATATAGACTCTGTTTATGTAAACGGAGTGCTCTACGCTTCTACCAAATCAGGAAACGCCTTGGCAGTGTACAATGGTGTTCCTGGCGGTGGAGTAGGTAAGTTCTATGGTGTGAAATCCGGTTCTGTACATTTCCAGTGCTATAGAGGTGGTGAAATTGTCTATGACAGGAACGTTACTCTCGAGCCTAAAAAGCAGAACGTGATTATCCACGACCTGAATGCCGATCCTATCATTATAGACAACGATTATCCTTATTGGCACAACAGAGGTGTCAACTCAACAGCAGGCACATTCGGAACAGACTCCGTAGCTAAGGTTATGTTCATCAACCTTCTGTATGAGGCTCCTGGCGTTCCTTATCCTGGAAAGCTCCAGTACCAGTACAGAAGGCAAGACGCTAAGGCTGACGACCCTTGGAACAACATCGGTGAGCCTGTAGGATTCGGAGAGGCTACCAAGAGGACAGAGGTTATTATCCACTGGGGTGGCGGCCCTGCCGGTAACGGAAGCAAATATCAGAGAGAGAACTACAGAATCCTCACTGAAGATGGAAACGTGCTCCAGTATATTAACAGCAACGGTAAGCTTGTTGACTACTCTGACTACTGGAATGCCTATGTAGGAAGAGTGTACATGCACTTCTACAGAGGAATCAGAACCGAGAAGTCTCCTTACGCTTGGGTTTCCCAGTGGACTTCCCTCTAAAAGTATAGAAGGCTGACGCGGCGTCTTGTGATTCTGCGTCAGCTGATATACAATCGGCAACAGGAAACTGCCTTGACTGGAACAGTATTATCCGACTATCCATAAAGGCAGTTTCTTTTTATGAGTTGCATTATTTGAATTTGAAGAATTATTGACTTTAAAACAAATAAGAAATGAAAAGATTTTTGATTCTTGCAGTTGCACTGATGGTAGCTCTCCCTACTTTTGCACAGAAACTGTCAAAGGAAGAGAAGGCTGCACAGGCCAAGGCTCTCAACGAGACAGCCATCAAGGCTATCGAGGAGAACGACTGGGCCATCGTCCCTACTTCTTACATAGACGCTGACGGTGTTGACAACCAGCTCACTGACAACGCCATCTTCATCTCCTTCGAGAAGACCCAGTTCTTTGCACAGGGAGCAAGAGTTTGCGGAGACAGCCGCACACTGGTAGCCGAGATCAAGGATTTTGACAAGAAGATAGACAAGAAGGGTAACCTCAAGATGAGCTTCAACGTGGTTGGAAGATATATCCAGGGCAAGTACCAGATCACAATGAAAAACAACGGAAACGTTGCCGACGTTATCTTCACCCCGACTTCCGGCACTGTCCGCAAGTTCCAGGGTCCTATCCTCCCTTCAAAGGCTGCCGGTTTCTACAAGAAATCAAGCCCTATGTAAAACATCAGCAGACCTGCACGATACAGGATTTTGCTGAAGGCAAAAAGTTCCGAAAAGGAATGCCCAAAAACAGGGATGGCTTGATTGCCATCCCTGTTTCTTTTCGTTGAGCCTCCCGGACATCCAGGAGACTTGCAGCACACAAATCTTAGTACAGCAAGTTTGTTCTCTGCATAACAGCATCCAAAGCAAGGTAGATAGCTGTGTCAAAGTCGTCCTTTGCACTCCTTGAATTGCAGAGAAGAACTCCGTTGATACCGTTATTGCCTCTTACGATGATGGTTGCTGTGGCATTGATGTTTCCGCCGTGGAATGAAGCCCAGTTAGTAAGGGTGTAATGCCCGATTCTCCACCCATATCCGTATCCGTTCTTTGTTGTAGGAGGATTGGATGAGGTATAATCTGTGTACATCTTGTCCAGAGTCTCTTTCTTGAGAATATCAGGAACAACCGTACCGTAATCTATGGAGTTGACAAGTCTCATCAGACCTACAGGAGAGTTGATAACTGCTCCGCAAGCAGCCACAACGCTCATGTCATTGCCGTAAGCATTTCCATACTGGGCATAATAAACACATTCGTTGGATCTTCTTCCGTTCTTGTCGCTCTTTGCAATCCATACATCGGTGACACCAGCTTTGGCTTCAACCTTCCTCAGATAATCCTCATAAGAACCTCCTGTTATCTTCTCAATGATCTGGCCGAGGACACAATATCCGAGGTTGTAGTAAGAGTAGGTCTTGGCTCCGGGACTGACACCCAGCATATATTCAACTCTGGCCTTAAGGCTCTTGCCGGCAAAACGGCTGTCAGAACCTGCGAATATAGGGTCTGTGCCACCTGTCAGATTGTAGTTCCAGCCAGATGTATGGGTAAGGAGCTGATGGATTGTTATATCGTCCACACCGGCAGCGTGAGTTCCGGGATACATGCTGTACAGTACGCCTTCCGGCCGGCCTTTTTCAGGGTCTGCAGGAGCAAACACCTTGTCTTCAGGTGAAAGTTTGCCTTCTTCATAGAGGCTCATTATACAAGTAGCGCACTGGAACTTGGAAACACTTGCAAGGCGGAAGAGTGTTGTTGGAGTTGTTCTTGTCCAAGGAGAAGAATCCAGATTTGAATAACCATAACCTGCTTCATAAGCCGGTTTCTCGCCTTTGGTAGTAGCCACGCCAATGCCAGGAATGTTGTATTTCTTCATAACCGCATAAACCTGAGCGTCAGAAGCAGCGTCTCCGTGCCTTACAAGGGCAAAATATTTTTTGGTGTGACTCCCGTCTTCTGCAGTAACCGTAACATCAACATCTTTGGTATAGTTTGCAGCTGTAACTCCTGAAGTTGCAGAAGTTCCGCCTATTTTGACGGTAGCGTTTGCGCTGACCCCGAAAGTTGCCACAAGCTTTGTAAGATCTGTTCCTTCCGGAACGGTGATCAGGATAAGGTTGCGGTTCTGTATGGTTCCTATGGTTGCGGAAGCATCTGCTCCTATGCCTGGATTGTTGATGGACTTGAACTGGAAAGTGGAAAGATCGCATGAAGCAGATTTCGCAGCTGGAGTTGGGTCCGGATCAATCGGTTTTTCACCACTACCGCCACCGCAACTTGTCAACGAAACTGACAAAGCCGCCAGGGCTACTATGGCAAGCACCCTTGCCTTTTTGAAGAATTCTGAAAATTTCATAACTCCTGTTTATTTAAGTTCATAATTCGTATTCTGAATCCAAAGATAACAACTTTGGAGCCAAAATCAAATCAATCAATAATCACGTTTCCTGGTTATCTCCTGCTTTGAGAAGACATATTCTCCGTCATTTGTAATTCCCTCTATTACAACAGTGTAGTTGGAATTACCATCAGATGTGTTGAAATGGAACTTGCCCTCACCGTTTTCTATCTTCACATCAGGCTTCCAGTAAACCGTTGACCTTCTGTCCGTACCGGCACGGCTTATGGATTTTCCCTGCACGTCATAAGCCGGAGAATAGAAGTGCTTAGGCCTCTGCCACCCGAGAGGGTAGCCCTTGCTCACATTCTTAGGCATTCCTGTGCCTGCACTTGGCTTGGTCTTTATCATAATGACAGGAACCACGGTGCTGCTCCCGCCTCTCATCGGTGAGAACGGAGCCGCATCTGCCCCCCTGAGGAATACAAAGGCCTCAAGTTCGTCTATGTTGTAGTGATCCAGTTCAGAAGAAGAAGGAGCCTGGAAACCGTTTACGTAAACTATGATTTCCGTATAGTCACTTATTTCCCAGTTGGAGGCTTGTGCCGGCACCCTGCAAACCAGTTTCCTTTCTCCTGTAGTGGTATCACGTTCTTCTCTGATACCCGTGCAAGTTTCAAGGATATAGGTCATTACATCAAATGAGGCATAAGGTTCGAGGTCTTTTTCCGTCTTGAGCTGACCTTCTTTGAAATACTGCATAGGGAACGGGGAAACATTGTCCTTGGCCCTTACCATCCTCTGGCCGGTGATATACACTGCATCCAGCTGATAAACCTTGTCTCCGCCTGAATTGTAATAGTTCTGGAGCATGTACTGGGCAGTTTCATCGGAGTAGTTGATTTTCTCTTTCCTCCTCTGGTATTCAACCAGCGGAGCAAAAGAATCCTCAGTGATGGAAGGAATGAATGACTTTCTTCCGCCAGGGCTGACCGCATTAACGATAAAGAGAGTTGAATCAGGGAAATTGACGTCTTTCAGCTCAAAATATCCTGAAGAATCCAGCTGCCCCATTGCAGTAAAACCGATTGAAGGAGCGACAAAAGAAACTATGGATGTGTTTCCTCTCCTCAGCGATGATTTCCTTACCCTTCCGGAAACTGTCTGGATATACTCCTTCCCATACTGCGGCATCTGATACTGCCCCTTGAAAATCTTGGAAAGGTCATAGTACTGCCAGCCCTGAGTCATCATAAGCAGGTCCACTTGAGATTCCCTTTCTGCAAAAGGCTTTGAATCATCAAAATAGCTCTGCGGGTTTTCTACATATCCCTTAAGCTCGGAAGAAAGGAGCATGTAGGAGACGATGTTGTCCTCCGCACCTATGTATGGAGCGTGGCTGTCATCGGTGACAGAAACTGAAAAGTCTCCGGAAACAGGACGAGGAAGAGTGATGGTGCAGGTCACCGGATCTCTCTGTCCGTAAACGCTCTTGTCTGCTTTCATGGAAACTCCTCCTTCTGAAACCGGAAGTATGAAGAAAGGTCTCTTGGCAAAAATATTACCGCTGTTGTCCGCGATGGTTGCCACATTCACCCCATGCTGAAGCTTGTCAATCGGCAGGGCAAGTTTCATCGCTGAAGAAAGAGCCTTGCTGTAGAAAACTTCCGTACCGTCTGAAAGTATGAAGAAAAGGGAATCCTTGTTCAGGTCTGCCGTAGAATAGAGCTCAGCGATTATGTTGTCTCCCTGGAAAGAAAGGTTGATGCAAGCACCGGTACTCTCTGCCGCCGGCAGGTCAACTCTCTTCTCCACATCGCGGCTGTCTTTGATCCTGGCATAGTATTTTCTGCCTGGATAAGGCGTGAATACAAATTTACCCATTCCAAGCTCATTTGTCTTGAATTCAGCAACTTTAGTGTTGTTGTCATCAAGAATCTCCCCTTCAGTGTATATTCCGAATCCGGTATCATCCACACACTTTACGCCTATTACGGCTTTCCTTCCTTCAAAGTAGCGTCCGCTCTCCGGCAGGAACTGGCAGTCAACATCTTTTTTCTGGGTCTTCTCTTTCTTGAACGGATTGAGAACTCCAATCTTGGTATATTCTTCAGTGTTATCTACTTTCTTGTCAACAAGTTCCTTCACGAAACTGTCCTTGATAGGATTTATAACCGTAATAACCTTGCTGAAGATATAGTCTGCCGGGAAGTTCAGCGCCCAATAAGGATATGCCCTGAGAATTGCACTTCCTGTGTTCATGTCACTGTCCAGAACCACATAGCCCTGAAGAACTCCGTCACGTCTTTTTACCTTGACTCTCTGAACTGTACGGTGGGTCTCCTCAATTTTGTTGGAATAAACGTTCTTGGCATAGTAGTAATCCAGGAGCTCCACATAGATATAATTGCTCTCCGGAAACTCGGATGCCATTGAATTGTTCACAAGATAACCTTTGAACCAAATTGTATCTCCCACACAATAAGTTTCCCTGTCAGTCTGGAGATAGAGCTTTTCTGGTGAGAGAAGCTGGGAAAAAGCCTTGAACCTTTCTTCAAGTTTTTCCTGAGCAGACATTGTGTTGCCACAGAAAACTGCTGCGATGGCTGCAATGACTGAAATTCTAAAATAACACTTCATATTTAAAAACACTATTTGGGTGCAAGTTAGCAATAATTCCAACTACAATATTTCAAAAATCACGCCTATTTTAGACACAATTTACCCTCCCGGGTAAATTGAAGGGTATCGCCGAGACTCCGTAAAACAAAAAAAGGAAGGGATGAAACTGATGTCCATCCCTTCCTCAAACCTTTCCAAACCGGTTAGTCTGAAAGTGAGAATCTGCGGAAGCAGAGAACCTTTACCTCAGGATCCATTCTCTTCAGATACTGGGCAACAGTCTCTTTTCCGTCTCCAAGAGCAAGAACCTGCTCGTTGAGGGTCTTCTCCTTGAAGAACTTCTGGAGACGACCATTGGCAATGTTCTGGATCATGGCCTCAGGCATGTTGGCAGCCTTCTGCTCAGCAGCCTCTTTCATGATCTTGCGGCCCTGCTCAGCCTGCTCAGGAGTAATCCATCCCTTTGCTGTGTTGCTCTCTATGTGCTCTTCGCTGTCGAAATGGTTAGGGTTGAGACCTGCCTTTGACAAAGCGGCGTCAACAGCCTTCTTGATCATCTCTTCCTTGGTCTTGACAATTGCAATGTTCAGCTCCTCGTCCTTCCTCTGCTGAGGAATGTCGTCTGCGGTAACAGCGATAGGAACCATAGCGGTAACCTGCATTGCAATCTCCTTTGCAACATCGTCTGAAACCTTCTTTGAGAAACCTACGATGGTGGCAACCTTCTGGTTAGAGTGGATGTAGTATCCAACGAATGGAGCCTCTATCTTCTCATAGCAAGCCACAACGTGCTTTTCGCCGCTCTTTCCGGTCTGGTCCATAACGGCGTCTTCAATGGAATTGTACTCACCGATCTTGCATGCCTTGAGCCCTGCCAGGTCAGCCGGAGTGTTGGCGATTGCAACATCTGCTATTCCGTTTGCAAGAGCCTGGAAGCCCTCGGTCTTGGCCACGAAGTCTGTCTCGCAACCCAGGCATACAAGAGTGGCAACTGTCTTGTCTGCATTAGCCCTGGCCAGAACAGCACCTTCGGTAGTCTCTCTGTCAGAACGCTTTGCAGCGATAACCTTTCCTTTCTCCCTGAGGATTTCCTTTGCCTTCTCGAAGTCGCCCTCAGCCTCTATCAAGGCCTTCTTGCAGTCCATCATACCGGCCTGCGTCATCTGGCGGAGCTTCATTACATCTGATGCTTTGATTTCCATAGTAAATCTCCTTTTAATTATTCAGCTTTAGGCTCAGCCTTCTTAGCTGGCTTGGCATCGTCAGTATTAACTTTTCTTCTTGGACGGATTTTCTTTCCCTCAGGCATAGCGTCAGAAGCTCTCTTCTCGCCTTCTGCCTTTGCAAGATCCTTTTCCTTTGCTCTCTTCTCTTCCTCGGCAGCCATCTTCTCCTTCTCGAGTTTCCTTTCCTCAAGACCCTCTGAAATGGCACCGCAGAGTGCACCAACTACAACTGCAACACTCTTTGCAGCATCGTCGTTGGCAGGAATTACATAATCAACCGGAGTTGGATCGCAGCAGGTGTCAACCATCGCGATTACAGGTATATTCAGTCTCTTGGCCTCCTTGACGGCATTGGCCTCTTTCTGAACATCAACAACAAACAGTGCTGACGGGAGACGGCTCATATCTGCGATTGAACCCAAGTTCTTCTCAAGTTTAGCTCTCTGACGGTCTATCTGGAGTTTCTCTCTCTTTGCAAGAGTCTCGTAAGTACCGTCTGCCTTCATCTTGTCTATGGTATTCATCTTCTTGACAGCCTTGCGGATTGTCGGGAAGTTTGTAAGCATACCACCTGGCCATCTTTCAGTTACATACGGCATATTCACGGATTTGGCCTGCTCCGCGATAATGTCCTTGGCCTGCTTCTTTGTTGCGACAAAAAGAATCCTCCTTCCGCTGCGGGCGAGGTTCTTCATCATAGCTGCCGCATCATCAATCATAAGCACGGTCTTGTGCAGGTCGATAATATGGATTCCGTTCTTCTCCATGAAGATATAAGGAGCCATCTTAGGATTCCATTTCCTCTTCAGGTGTCCGAAGTGTGCGCCTGCCTCTAATAATTCTTGGAAATTTGTTCTTGGCATTTTAATAACCTTTAATGCTTTGTTAATTTTCTTTTTTGCCGGCCTTCCGGCTTCTGACCGGTCTCCGGCCTCTTTTCATCAACCCAAGGGCAGGGCCTGTATCTTTAAGTATATCAGCCAATCCCTGAGGTTTTCCGCAGAAGGGCAAAGAGTGGTAATCTTAAAGAGTCCGCTACTTTTATCCTCTTCTGTGCTTGATGCTTTACAACGCAAATACTAACGCTTGCTGAACTGGAAGCGTCTGCGTGCACCAGGCTGGCCAGGTTTCTTCCTCTCGACCTCTCTTGCGTCTCTTGAAAGGAAACCTTCCTTCTTGAGAACCGAGCGGTATGCCTCTGCATCAATCTTGCAGAGAGCGCGGGAGATAGCGAGGCGCAGAGCCTCAGCCTGTCCTTTGATTCCACCACCGTCCAGGTTAACTGTGATGTCAAAGTTCCCTGCGGTGTTGGTAATGTTAAGCGGCTGCATTACAATGTACTTGAGGCTGTCGTCAGGAAAATACACTGCCAGTTCCTTTCCGTTGATTGTGATGTTGCCTTTGCCTGAACCCACATAAACGCGAGCAACAGCTGATTTACGTCTTCCAAGGGCGTTTACTTTCTCCATGCTCTAAATTTCGTTTAAAGTGATTGTTCTTGGTTTCTGTGCCTCGTGAGGATGCTCGCTGCCTACATATACGTGCAGATTGCGGAACATCTGGGCTCCGAGTCTTGATTTAGGAAGCATTCCTCTTACAGCTTCCTCTAAAACTGCTACCGGCTTGCGCTTCAAAAGCTCTGCTGGAGTTGTGAAACGCTGGCCGCCAGGATAACCGGTGTGCCTTACGTACACCTTGTCAGTCAACTTCTTGCCTGTGAGGCGAACCTTCTCAGCGTTGATCACGATGACATTGTCTCCGCAATCTGTGTGAGGAGTGAAGTTGGCTTTGTTCTTGCCTCTGAGGATCAGAGCCAAACGAGAAGCAAGACGACCTAAAACCTGGTCTGTTGCATCGATAATCACCCACTCTTTGGTGGCTGTCTTATCGTTTACAAAGACTGATTTGTAACTTCTGTAATCCACTGTTTGTTGTTTTAAATTACTAAAAATCCCCGCAAAAACGCGAGGCCCCTATTTTTAAGGGGGTGCAAAGATAAGAAAAAAATCCTTAACAGCAAATCAGCCTTCTGTTATTTGCCCTGGACCCTCCTGCATTATCACGCTTCCCTTATCGCTGAGCAGATTGAAATTATAGTATCTTTGCATCCTCGATGGGAAAATTCAAGATTGGAGACATAGAATTCAGGGACAAGGCGCTTTTCCTTGCGCCGATGGAAGATGTGACAGACCCTTCCTTCAGATATATATGCAAGGAATACGGCGCGGACATGATGTACACGGAGTTCGTGTCATCAGATGGCCTTACCCACAATGCGGAGAAGTCTTTCAAGAAAATGGAGGTCTTCGACTATGAAAGACCCATCGGAATCCAGATTTACGGCCACATTCCGGAAGCTATGGTGGAGGCAGCAAAATTCGCCGAGCAGAACAAGCCGGACCTGATAGACATAAACTTCGGCTGCCCCGTCAACAAGATTGCCAAAAGAGGAGCCGGCAGCGGAATGATGCGCTTCCCCGACCTTATGGTGGAGATTACGGAAAAGGTGGTGAAAGCCGTCAATGTTCCGGTTACCGTCAAAACCCGTCTGGGATGGGACGAAAACTCCCTTATCATAGTGGAACTTGCTGAAAGGCTTCAGGATGCAGGCATACAAGCCCTTACCATCCACGGCAGAACCCGCTGCCAGATGTACAAAGGGCAGGCAGACTGGACTCTGATAGGCAAGGTGAAGGAGAATCCGAGGATGCACATTCCTATTATAGGTAATGGAGACATCACGGACGGGCCTTCCTGCAAAGAGGCCTTTGACAGATACGGCGTAGATGCCGTGATGATTGGCCGGGCCACCTACGGACATCCGTGGATCTTCCAGGAGATCAGACACTACCTGGATACAGGAGAAGAACTTCCACCCATGAGTGTCAAAGACCGCGTAGATCTGGCCAAACGGCATTTCCTGAAATCAATAGAAGTGAAAGGAGAAAGACGCGGCCTTCTGGAAATGAGAAGGCATCTTAGCTGCTACTTCAAGAACCTTTTCAACTTCAAAGAAACCAGGATGAAGCTCGTCACCGAAAACGACCCGCAGAAAGTCCTTGAACTCCTGGACTATGTAGCCCAGACCTGGGGCTGAAATATGCCCCGGGCGGGAGTAAATGCATAGGTGGCTATTGAGGGCTGTTTAGTGGCTATTGGGGCTGTTCAAAATATTGAGCTATAATTGGTTGTCCTTTGTGTGGACCCCCACACAATAATCCCCGGAAAAGGTGGTCAAATGTGCCCAATTTCCGGGGATTGTGGTCAAAACGTGGTCAAGTAAAAAGCCATTATTCTCTTGGTATTGCTAAAGTGGGATGATACTCTTAAATGTTCCGGTGTGATGGGTCTCATATCAATGCACTTCCGCAAAAAATGTTAACTTTGTAAATTACTGGCCTTGGATAAGAGTCAATATCAAAAAACAGTAATCAATTCTGCGCATGAAAGCATACGCTATATTTCAAGAAAATGTCTGGCTGGTGAACACGATTTACCGGGCAGGGCGTATATCATTCGAGGATATTAACCGGCAATGGGTCAGAACAGAGATGAGTGGGGGCGTTGAGATGTCCAGGAGCACTTTCAATCGTCATCGCGACGACATCCTTGACGTGTTCGGAATCATCATTGAGTGCGACAAGAAAGACGGTTTCCGTTATTATATTGAGAACGCAGAGGTGTTGGAGGAGGATTCCATCCAGAACTGGATGCTTTCCACAATCTCAGTCAACAGTATTCTTGCGGAGAGCAAGAGTGTTCACGACCGCATTGTACTGGAATCCATACCTTCAAACGGAGATAATCTATACCTGTTTATCGATGCGATGAAGCGTTGTGTCCGCATCAAGGTAACGTATCGCAAGTACGGGAAAGATGAGACAAAAACAATGACCGTTGAGCCATATTTCGTCAAACTGATAAAGCGCCGCTGGTACGGAGTCGTCAAGATTTAGGGAGATGACGGGTACATTTTCATCATTGCTTTTGACCGCATCCTCGAAATGGAACTCACGGCCGAGAAATTCAAATATCCAAGAGACTTTGACCCGCAGCGCTTTTTCAAAGACAGCTATGGAATTGCCTGGAGTAAAGACATACCGGTCCAAAGAGTGGTAATTCGTGCGTATGGAGACCAGATGCACTATTACCGGGACCTTCCAATGCATCATAGCCAGAAGGAGCTGGAGAGTACTGATACTTACACCGATTTTGAAGTGACCTTGCGCCCCACAGAAGATTTTTACAGCCCCTTGCTTTCCCGCGGTCCTTACATCAAGGTTTTGGAGCCCAAATGGTTGGCCGATAAAATAAAGAATATGCTATCGTCAGCAGCCAAGTTATACGAGGAGTGACATATCTCGGAGTTGTATCGTATTTTGACACAACCCCCGGTTATTTTTGCTGCCGGACCAATTAATCTACACAATGAACACTCAAGAGCGCATAGAGCAAATAGAAGCCCAGAATGATGGGAGGTCAATCCATGTGATATTGGAGAAATACTGGTTCCAGCGTAACGGTGAGAAAGTCCCTATTGGTAAAGAATGGGCCGAATCAGAGGAAGAGGAGGAAAAGTATGAAAAAGAACGAGTATGGGCAAATAATGGTAAACTCACGGGTATAAGAGATGATGAGGAGTTCTACTCTTTACAGCGGGCCGTCTATAAAAAAGTGATTATGATTGTCGAAAAGCGGAACTTGGATTACAAGGCTATTGCATCTCGCATTTATAGTTACCTTAAGACTCGCCCAAAGAGGACGGAAATTTCTACCCATGAGGCTGTCGACAAAGTTCTTAGTAAGCCAGAAGCGCAGTATGCTGACTATAAAGGATACACCTATTTCTATGGCGGAACCTTTATAGAAGAAGATGACTTTTGGGACATTCATAATTCGCTCATGGGCAAGATAAGAATGGGGCATAAATACGAAGCTGACTTTTCAAAGTATGATGGCGAGTGTGTCGGCCTTCCGTACAATATTCCTTTCGTTTTCAAATTAAAAAACAAATAACCATTTAAAAAACAAATAACCATGGCTCTTATTAAACTCTCAGAGCTGCTTGAGAAAGGCATGCCTGGAATAACATCAAAAAAAGTCAAACTGGTACGCCATAAGGATAACAGGGGCGAAATACTGGTTAACGGTAAGAAAGAAGTAGGTGATCCGTATTCTTGGTACGTTGATGACCCGCAAATCTTTCTTGATTACCAGAGCGAACAATCGAAAGACGTATTCAAAGACGTTGATTACATTGTCTCTTTCATTGGGGAAGAAGGCACAACCGCAAGAATGATAGGCGTTTTCCGGGTGGACGGCTATGACGAAGAACGAAAAGCCAAATATGACAAAGACAAGTTCTATTATAAACTCACCGAGGTTGAAGAATTCAAAGAAGAATTCAGCGAAAGAGTAATTATCGAGTGGGGCAACAGCGCCGTTACTTGGCATCAGTGGCTGAAAAAAGGAGAGGATGATAAGGATGTCATCGCTATTGAGAAAATCGGAGTGGAGTGGAAATATCCGACCTATGAGGAAGTTGTCCTTTCGTTTGAGAAGTTGAAGAAGATTATCAAAGGTGATGGCGGCATCTGGAAGCACAAACTAACAGCAGTTAAGGGCATTTATGTCATATCCGATCTTAGCACCGGACGACTGTATGTCGGTTCTGCATATCAAGAAGGTAATGGTATTTGGGGACGTTGGAAGAGATATGTTGAAACCAATGGGACAGGAGGTAATGTCAAACTTCAGGAATTAGTTGACAAAGACCCAGATTACGCCAAAAAGAATTTCCAATGGGGTATCCTACAAACATGCCCCCTAAGGATAACAGATCGGGACATCATCCATCTGGAACAAACCTGGAAAGAAAAGTTTGGAGAAAAGGCATGTGCTCTAAACGCTAATTAATAAATTTCATGGGGTTGTATTAAGTTTTGGTACAACCCTTTATTATTTTTGCCATAGAAACCACAATCATAGGTGTTATGGAACTGAACGAGCGTCTTAATTACGAGAGTCTCGTAGAACTCTGCAAGGAGTATAAAGAGGACATTAAGGCAAGAACGAAGCTGACCGGCGTGCTGGGCAATAGAAAAGTTCGGTATGTGGACCAGGAAGGACGATTCGGCTATACGCAATTCGGAGATTTCTATTTCACGTCGATGGGCGTGATGATGCTTATCACCACCGACAAAGACCTCACTTGGTATCATATGCCGGATGAAATGTGCGGTACGCTATACAGCACCGTACCTGTTTTCTTTGCCGGGTTTGAAACCGGATTCAAAGACGATGCTGGGCGTGACATATATACCGGCGACGTGGTGAAACTAACCCGCAATTCCGGAGAATACACCCTGATGGTTAACCAGGTTGACTGGTGCAAATATCCCTCTCTTAGAGCGGATAATCATGAGATTGAGTTTCAAGAAGGGGACGCTTTCCATATCGTTGGCAACGTTTTCTACGACATCCTGGCAGAGCATCTCGAAATATACGATTTGTGGTACTACGTTGGCCACAACTCCATATTCCTCTATCCTCACACAGAGGAACAACTGAACGCTGAGTTTGAGAAAATGGCCAAGGCTCCGTTCTTCAAGGAAAGGCCGAATAAGATTGAAAGACACCCATGGTGCCATGATGAGACGATGCCCTGCTATGAGCCAAAGCCCGATGACACACTGATTGTGTTCTGCAGTGATACAAAAGACTGTATTGACCCTGACGATGGATCAATGTTCGCGGAAGGATATTTTGATTATGTGCCCAAGGGCGTCGAGTCTCCTCATTCGCTATGCATACCTATCAACTTGAGTGAACCGGACTTCAAGGAACTCAAGAAGGACGTTGATGAAATACTGCTGCGGGCGCATTACAACATTGAGCAGAACTTCATTGTCCTTGACTATGCAAAGCGCATTGATGACAAGCAGCTCACGAAGGCATTGGACGAATTGTTCCGCCCGGCATACGACTACAACCTCCACAACGCGATTCTCCCGTTCAGGATGCTCAACGAATCATTCTGGTAACAAATCATCCTATGTATCAGACGGTTATTTGTATTAGGGAATAATGTCAAAAGAAACAGTTTAACTATCGAATAATCAATAAATAACCTTTTACAAAATTTTAACAATTTTTAACAAAAAATCAAATCATAATACTTCTTGATGATAATACGAGGATTATTATCTAATCCTGTTGACCAATGCTTCACAAACGGTCTCCCATGCAGAAATAGGATTATAGGATATTCCTGGTCGAAGTAATTTGACCGTATCTCCGGTGAATTCCGGATCTGCCAATTTCTCCTCCATATTGGCGACGAACTGTTTGTATGTCGGAGGCGTTTCCACAACGAACCCAATATAGCTTTTATAGCATCGGACAATCTCTTCCGGATTCACTTCAACATTCTGAAGTGCATACGCAAGGTCAAATAGGTCGCGGCCTTTCTTGCGCTGATAAAGCGCTCGCATTTTTGTCCCCAGTAACTCCTCCAGTCTGTAGGTTGTGAGATTACATGAACCAGAAGCCCAGAGACTCTCATAAGAGAATGGAACCTTGACAAGGCCAAGTTCATTAAAATGCTCATAGCAATTAATCTCTACCTTAAGACGAATCTGAACAACCGGAGGGATTTCTGACTGAATCCGGAAAAGCATCGTATTGTTAAATCGTTTGGGCTTAATGACCTTGTCCGGAAGATAACTGAGAACTTCCCCTAGTCTGAAAAGGATGGGCTTGATTGGTCCGGGATTAATCTGTACCAGATCAATGTCCTCAGAATATCTTGGCTGGGGCGCAAGATAGAGCTTATGGAGAGCCGTGCCTCCGCGGAAAGCCAGTTCTGATGCGAGGAATTCATCCGAGAATATGTCGGTCAAAGCTCGCGTAATGATGAGATCCTGCTCAACATTGGCGATATCTTCCCAGGGAACCTGTTTGTTCCAGTGTGTAATGGCTGATCGAGGAATCATAGGTCGTCTATTTCTATTTCGGTATTGACAATGATATTCCAGCGCTTGTCCAGGACAGCCCCGTCGTCGTTCTTACGGGTTGAGAGCCGGAACCGGTTGAGTTTAGGAGACGCTGTCTTTAGTTCATGATAAAGATCATCGGCTTGCGATTGACTCATCAGGACATTCTCTAGAATGTAACCAAGCCGTTGAACTGTCGCGATAGTAGATGGCGACAGCAGTCCCTTCTCTGCCGCTCCTGTCCAAACAGTCTGCTCAGTCAATTCTTCGATCACTGTTGCCGCTCGGGAAAGACCACCAACGTGTTGCTCATATTGGATAAGATCAAGAGCCGTGAGTTCCGGACCAGAGAACTTGATAGTTCCAGTCTCTGAATTAATCTCTTTTAGAAAGTTGTCAGGAATAGATGAGCGATAATTCCAATCCAGACTGGACAACCGTCTCATTCTAATTCGTGGCAGGACTGTCATGACGGAGAACTCCTGAGGGCGTTGATGGGCAGCGCCCAATAACTCCGCAGCACTAAGCAAGCAGATATAATAAGGCCGGCGAAGATAGTCCATTAATTGGTCTATGTAATAAACCGGTGGGACAATACCCTTTGCTGCATAATGTGGAGGAATGACGACATAGAAACCCTTAAAAGGTTGTGTAATCATTTCACTCTTGCCTATCCTATATAAGTTATTACTTATTTGCTGTGGCGTAAGTGATGGGAAGGCGTTAGTCACCTCTTCATAAGAAAAGATTGGAAGGCCTTCGATTTCCCGACTATGCACCCATTCGCGAATACTCATTTTCTTAGTTTTGTTACAAAGATAATCATTTTTGGGTTAGTTTGCGCACAATAATAAGAAAATTACTATGGAAATAGTTGCTCGTGAGGAATGATTTCGGCAGAGTGAACGAATTCAATGAACGTCCTTAAAAGCGCCATTATATTTTGCCATAAGTTCCCTTTAGGGATAGATCTGGCAAATTATAGACGGTAAAGGTCCATTTCAAGGTAGGGCTGAATCGTAGATATGACTCTCATTTGTTTAGCAAAGTCCATGAGGAGAGAACAGATTCGAACAGATGACCCCAGATGAACAAATGACGTTTATTCTATCAGATGAGGGCGCTGATTTCCGGTTCAAATTCTCCATCGACGTGGAAACAGGAGGTCATACTAAAACTTGAATAGTCTTACAATCGACGCCTATAGACCGAAGGAATCCCTAATAGAATTAAGAGTATTTTGTCCTACAGTATATGCATAGCAAGCAACGGGAACAAACAGAATACTGCCGAATTGCAGCTCTTTTAGACCGCTTTCGGTCTTGGTTGTCACCATAGCATAATTCAGATTATTCCTTTCCATATAGGGTCGCAATGAAGTTAAGTCGTACGGCTTATTGAAAAAGGCATCTGTCCATTTAACCTCAACCGCCCACTCGGGTTTGAGTTTTGCCGCGTTGATCCCTACAATATCGACTTCCCCTTGATCCTTTCTGCTATTCTTCCAGTTTGCATAACTGATATTCGCGCCACTGCGAGGTATCCACTGAGCATATACAGCTGTCTCAACCATATCACCCATCTCTTCATCAGACTCTTTGATTGGTTGAAATAATGCACACCTTAAGGAAGGATTTGTTAGATAAATCTTAAAACTCGTTTCACGCTGATATGATTTTGCATTATCATCAGTTCTATGAATAACTCTAATTAAAAATGCGGCCTCAAGGTACTCGATATACTTTTTCAAAAGGTCTTTCCGCACCCCAGATCCTTTTGAAAGAGCCTCATAGGAAAACTCCTTTCCAGAATGATATGCAATCATCGTGAATAACGAATTCAATTCTTGAACATCAGTAATGCCATAAATACTTGGCAAATCCCGTAAGAGGACTTTGTCAATGATATCGTGGCGTATGAACTGCCCTGGATCTTCCCGAATGATTTCAGAAAAAACAACTTCAGGATAACCTCCGTAGTTGATGTAATCTACGAATAGCTCATTGAATTTATCTATATCAATTGCTGTATTGGATGAGATTTCCCGGCCTTGCCATTGAATCGTAATCGTATTTACCAGGTGATTGAATTTCCTGATGTGGATGTACTCATAAAATGTCAGCGGTGGCAAGTTGAAGTCTGTAAACCTTCCAGCACCGCTTTCATTGCTTTTCTTTTTCAATTCAGCAGCAGCGGAACCAGATGCGATATATTTTACGTTCCTGTATGTGTCAACCAAAGATTTAAGGTTGACCTCCCAATCTTTAAGATACTGTACCTCATCGAATATAACATAATACTGGGAATCGTCCACCTCAGGCTTGCCTAATGCTCGCTTAGCCAAATTAAAAAGCTGCTCCAAATATATATTGTTGTAGATAGGCGTTTCAACAGATATATATATGATATTTTGTGCAGGAATCCCTTCATCAATCAACTTCTGTACTGTATGGAATAACATCACCGTCTTTCCCACGCGCCTTGGCCCCATCAGAATAAGAGCACGTCTGACACGGAACTCTCGAACCAATGGGTAAAAAATGTCCAGAAATAATCGCGGGGTCATATCGCGATAGAATTTCGGAATTTCATTGTCTACCCACCAAGGGTTATCTATCCTTAACCTTCCGATAATTTGTTTCTCAAGTAACTCTGTGTATTCCATTGTTCGTATGTATTTCTTGCAAATATAGCTATTTATCAGATTAAGATGTGAATTTATGGCTTAATTTGTCGAAAAATTGACTAATAAAGCTGTTAGTTTAATCTTAAACAGCAAAAAGACAATGAGCTTATAATTAGCCTGCAATATTTATTATGCTGATTATCAATGCAATAATTGTGATTTGCAGATTAGACAACTTTTTTTACCCTTAATCTGCAATGGAAGCGCACGGAAGACAGTTTCGAAGAGAACAAGGCCTGCATCAAGAAGGATTGCCTCGCGGTCCTGGCCGGAATGTCGGCCTTCTCCTGGGAGAAGTATTCCGCTGCGCTGGAAGCCATAGGATATAAGGCCAACCTGAAGACGGATGCTTCGGTGACGGTCCGTGGATACACGATCCAGAGCGGTAACTCTGTCTATAAGTCATCCGTCATCGGCCGCGAATTGACGCCATCAAGAATCCAGGAGACCTGGGAGAAGAACAATGGGGCCCTTTGGACCGCCTTTCTTCTCTTTGCCAACCAAGTCGATGCGGCCACCACCTTCGCACAAAACTGCGGAGGGGGCGGAGGCTCCGCCCCCGACCCCAACTGGGGCCGCGACAAGAACGAGGACGACATCCTCTGGGCTCGCCGCTGCTTCCGCAAGGCCCGGGAGATGGTTACTACGCCGGTGATAGGGCGGGGGATGAGGAGATAATCCCAAGAAACGTTGAACTGCCGAGGATTCCTTGGCAGTTCAATATTCTCTGGTAGTGGTTCTTTCTATATTGGAAATACCCACTACTATTTACAAGCAGTACGACTTTGAAAATCGGTTGATTTTTGTTAAATTTGTAACTTATAGCAAGTAATAGCAGAAACATAAATAATGGCAATAAAGAAGTCCCAGTTGTACTCCACCCTATGGGAGAGTTGCAACGCTCTACGTGGAGGGATGGACGCAAGTCAGTACAAAGACTACGTCCTGGTTATCCTCTTCGTCAAATATATATCCGACCGTGCAAAATCAGGTGATCCCGACCTGGAAGAGATTCCTGCGGGCTGTACCTTTGACGATTTCATCGCCCTGAAACATAAAGACCAGATCGGCGACGAGATCAACAAGAAACTGGCAAAACTCGCCAGCACATTTGGTCTGGACAATGTTTTCGTAAACGCAGACTTCGAGAGCGAAGACAAACTCGGCAAGGGAAAAGACAAGGTGGACACCATCACCTCCCTCATCGAGGTCTTCGAGAATCCGAACCTCGATTTCAGTACCAACCGTGCCGGCGATGACGACTTGATCGGTGACGCTTACGAGTACCTGATGCGAAACTTTGCCTCCCAGTCCGGCAAGAGCAAGGGACAGTTCTATACACCTGCCGAGGTCAGCCGCCTGATGGCCAAGATAATCGGCATCCGCGATGACAAGAGTCGCAGCATCACCATATACGACCCGGCCTGCGGCTCGGGTTCCCTCCTCCTCCGTGCCATGAACGAAACCGCCCGTGGCACGGCTGTCAACCTCTACGGACAGGAGAAAGACCTGGCCACCATCAATATGGCCCGAATGAATATGATTCTCCACGGCATGTACACGGCAGACCTCCAGCATGGTGACACACTGAATGTCCCCCTGCATCATGAAGGCAACCAGCTGCAGCAGTTCCAATACGTCGTTGCGAATCCGCCCTTTTCCCTCAAGAAATGGAAGAAGAGTGCCAAGGATAACGATGTTTACGGCCGATGGAAAGCCGATGCCATCCCGCCGTCCTCCAAAGGTGACTACGCCTTCCTAATGCATATCGTCAAGTCCATCCTCCCGGATGGCAAGGGCGCTTGCATCCTGCCCCACGGTGTCCTTTTCCGCGGTAGCGTAGAGAAAGGTGACGCCGAAGCCAAGCTCCGCAAAGCGCTCGTAGAAAGCCACATCATCAAGGGCATCATCGGACTGCCGGCAAACCTCTTCTACGGAACCGGCATCCCCGCCTGCATCATCATTATTGACAAAGCTGCTGCCAAGGACTCCAAAGGCATCTTCATGATTGACGCCAAGGACGGCTTCTATAAGGACGGTGCCAAGAACCGCCTCCGTGAGCAAGACATCCAGCGCATTGCCGATGCCTGGGCCAAGGAAGCTAAGCTTTCCCATTTCAGCCGCTTGGTCCCGTATTCCGAGATTGAAAAGAACGAATACAACCTCAATATCCCTCGTTACATCCAGCCCCGCTCCACTGAAATCCAGCAGGATCTCTACGCCCATCTGCATGGCGGCCTGCCTATGGCTGATGTGGATGCTCTGGAGGCTCTATGGAATGTTTGTCCGTCGCTTCGTGACAAGATTTTTGAGCCGCATGCCAACAAGGGTTATCTCCAACTCACCACGGCCGCATCCTGTAATCTGGCTGGTCTCATTGCTGATGATGCCAGCTTCAAGGCCCAGAATCAGCGTGTCCTGGACACCTTCGAGGTCTGGAAGAAGTATATGCGGGAGGATTTTCCCACGGTTGCGCAGAACTGCATTCCGCGGGAGAAAATCGAAGCCTGGAGCAAGGAAATGCTTCGTTTGTTTGCCCCTTGTCACTCCCTGATTGACTCTTACGCTGTTTATGATGAATTGATGAAGTACTGGAACGAGGAGACCATGCAGGATGACCTGTATCTTGTTTCTCGTGACGGTTGGAAGGTTACTGTCAAACTGCCGCTATCCAAGAATGGCAAGAACAAGGGAAATGTCAAGAAGTCATTCTCTTATACTGAATTAGAGTGCGACCTTGTCCCGGTGAATGTCTTGGTTGGCCACTACTTTGCGAAAGAGGCTGCACAGATAGAGAAAGCTGGCCAGATGATCGATGCCGAACAGGCTGCCATGGAAGCGATTGCAGAAGAGTATGATGAGGTTTTTGATGAGATTCCTATCGAAAATGTAAACGGGAATTTCATCAAATCGGTCCGGACTTCCATTAAACAAGCGAAAGGGAACTCAATGATTCCAACGGACTACGTTGATATTTGGAAAGATTTTGATAAGCACGCCAAAGCTCAGGAAGCACAGAAGGAAGTCCAGAAAGATCTCGTAAAGAAACTGACAACTGCAGTTCAGGCTCAATATGCTAAGCTTACAGAAAAGGATATTAGAGAGCTGGTATTTGAGGACAAATGGATGCCATCTCTTCTCGGTAGGATTACTTCGTTAATGTCTTCAGCTCAACAGGAGATAGTCTCCACAATAACAGATTTAGATGAGCGGTATCTGGAGACATTGCCATCAATTGAGAAGAATCTTGAAGATCAACGTCGTCTGGTAAGAGGGTTTCTAAAAGAAATGGGTTTTCTCTTTTAATTGATTGTTTATGAGTGAAAAAACGCTAACTAAAATGACTGATCTTGGGCAACTTCCTGCTGATTGGGACGTTGTCGAAGTTGGGTCATTATGCAAAGTACATGGCCGTATTGGTTTTAGAGGTTATACTGCCGACGATTTAGTTCCTGCTGGGCAAGGCGCTCTGGCTATTGGGGGAAAGCATATCACTCACTGTGTCTTAGATTTATCTTCTCCTGATTATATTTCTTGGGAAAAGTATTATGAGTCCCCAGAGATAATGGTAAAAAAGGGCGATATTGTTGTAGCTCAACGTGGTACATTGGGAAAAGCAGCTATCGTTGATAGGGAGATTGGCCCAGCAACCATTAATCCCAGTCTGGTCCTATTAAATAATATTCGCTGCAATCCATATTACCTATACTATTACCTTATCAGTGAACCTGTAACATCAAAGATTTTATCACAATCTGGGCTGACATCAATTCCGATGATCTCCCAAAAACAGGTTGAAGGTATTAAGATCGCAATCCCACATACCTCAGAACAAAATAGAATTGCTGAGGCATTATGGAAGATGAACGCCTTGATTTCGAGCCTTGATAGAATAATTCTGAAAAAAAGAATGATAAAACAAGGTACGATGCAGAATCTTCTTACTGGGAAGATTAGACTTAAGGGCTTTAGTCAACCTTGGGAAGAATACCGTTTGGACGACTTAGTCACTATTTTTAAGGGGTTTGGTTTATCGAAGGAGAAGCTGTCGAATAATGGGCCATTCCCATGCCTGTTATATGGTGAAATTTTTACAACATACGATACGGTTGTTGATAATTGCGCCAGCCATACGTGTTTTAACGAAGGAATTCCTTCAAAGACAGGCGATATTTTGATGCCAGGCTCAACTACAACGTGCGGTATCGATTTGGCGAAAGCAATTTGTGTGTTGCATGATGATATTCTTCTGGGAGGAGATGTAGTTGTATTACGTAAAAGGGATTACGCTACATATAACTCGTATTTCCTCGCAGCTGTTTTAACGAATATAAAGAAGAGAGAGATCGAACAGATTACGCAAGGAATAACCATTATTCATTTGAATACAAGAGTGCTTCCAAACATTACTATTTCTCTCCCTAAGGATGTTAATGAGCAGTTTAAGATAGCATCTATTCTATCTGCTATGGACAGTGAGATTTCTTCCCTGGAAGCAGAGCGTGACAAATATAAGAACATCAAACAAGGGATGATGCAGAAGCTTCTGACCGGACAAATAAGATTACCAGTATGATGGCAGACCTCAGAATTACTACATCAGAGCGCACGACGCAGAATCACGTCATCGCGCTTATCCGAGAGAGACTTCCTCTCTACAGATACATCGGCAATCTCTACGAAGAAGAGAATACCAACCTCCGTGAAGACACAATCACAGCCTGGCTCACCTCTGACGCACGGGGCGAGCAGAAACTGACCGAGGACCAGGCCAGTGCTGCCATTCGCAAACTCAAAGAGGAGATTGACGCCTGCAGCACCTTTGACACTTTGATGCAGGCCAGCGAGAACGTGTACAACCGTCTCCGCTACAGCGTCAGCATATCCCAAGGTCCTGGCCAGGTAAACAAGGCCGTCCGCTTCATTGACTGGGAGCATCCGGAACAAAACGTCTTTGAATTGGCAGAAGAGGTCTCTGTCAAGACCAATGGCGTGGGAGATTCCGAGCATCGCCGTCCTGACATCGTTGTGTACATCAACGGTATCGCCCTTGTAGTTCTCGAACTCAAACGCTCCGGCGTCCCTGTGTCCGAGGCCATCCGTCAGAACTACCGTAACCAGCAGAATGGTTACATTCCACGTTTCTTTACCACTTCCCAGCTCGTGATGGCTGGCAACCCCAGTGAAGGCCTTTGGTACGGAACCACCTGCACCCCGGAAAAGTATTACCTCCGTTGGAAGGAGACCACCGGTGAAAGCAGTGATCCGGAGCAAAACAAGCCCACCTTCCCCGATGTTGTGAACGAGCTGGACCGTTCCGTCCTCCAGATGCTGGAGCCTAAGCGCCTCCTTCACTTCATCCATGACTGCATCGTTTACGACGGTGGCACGAAGAAGGTTGCCCGCCCGAATCAGTTCTTCGCTCTGCAGGCGGCCATTCCGCGCATCAAGGCAAAAGACAGCGGTATAATCTGGCATTCCCAGGGCTCCGGCAAGTCCCTCACTATGGTCTGGCTGGCCCAATGGATCAAAGAGAACATCCAGAATGCCCGTGTGGTCATCATCACCGACCGTGACGAACTGGACAAACAGATAACCAACGGCTTCCGTAACAGCGGCTTGCTGGACAAGAACCAAGAGGATTCCTTTTATCACGCCTCCAGTGGCAGCGACCTTCTCGGAAAACTGGACAATCCAGCCCCCTGGCTCATCACTACCCTGATTCACAAGTTCGGTCACAATACCACCAGCGACGACACACCGGAATACCAGAAGATTGGTAAGAAATCCGCTGAGCAATATATGAAGGAGCTGGCCGAGTCCCTTCCTCCCGACTTCAAGGCCAAAGGCGACATCTACGTCTTTGTGGATGAGTGCCACCGTACCCAGGGCGGCATCCTGCACAAGGCTATGCGCCATATCATGGGCGAAAACGTGATGATGATTGGCTTCACCGGCACTCCGCTCCTCAAGAAGGGAGAACGCAAGACCAGCCAGGAGAGCTTCGGCCGTTACATCCATTCTTATCGCTACGACGAGGCTGTCCACGACGGTGTTGTCCTGGATCTCCGCTATGAGGCCCGCGACGTACCGCAGCAGCTTTCCGACCCTAACGCTATGGATCAGCTCTTCGACCTGCGTACCAGGAACCTGACACCAAAGGCAAAGGAAGCCCTGAAAGACCGCTGGGCACAGTTACAGAACATCTACAGCAGCGACGACCGTATGCGCCGTATAGTTGGAGACATCATGCTGGATATGGAACTGCGTAACGCCCTTGCAGACGGCTACGGCAACGCCATGCTGGTTGCTGAGAGCATCTACGAGGCGTACAAATATTGGGATCTCTTTCGAAATGAGAATTTCCAGAATCATTGCGCCGTAGTCACCAGCTATGTCCCTGACATCTCCCTCGCCAACGGCTTCACAGACGAAAGTAAGAAGACCGAGGAGGAGTACAAATACAAGTGGTCCAAAGAGATGATGGGAGACCGTACCCCGGAACAATATGAAGCCTGGGCCAAGGACCAGTTCATCAATCGCCCGGGAGAAATGAAACTCCTCATCGTCGTGGACAAACTGCTCACCGGCTTTGACGCTCCTGCGGCTACATACCTATACCTGGATCGCAAAATCGTGGACCATAACCTCTTCCAGGCCATCTGCCGCGTGAATCGCGTGAATGGCGCTGAGAAGGAGTTCGGTTACATTGTTGATTACCGGAAACTCTTCGAATTCATTGAGAGCGCCATCGAGGACTACACCAACGGCCAGAGTGAGATAGAAGGCTTCGCGAAAGAGGAAATCAGTGAAATGCTAAAGAGCCGCCTTAAGACGGCTCGCGAGGAGCTTGAGAAAGCCCTGCAGAGGGTGGAACAGATTGTCGAGCCCGTTGCCCTTCCCAAGAAGCTGGACAACTTCTTTGACTATTTCTGCTTCCCCTACAATACTCCTGCAGACGAACAGGAAGCCAAGATTATTGAGAATGCCGGTCGCCGCGAAGACTTCTACAATGCCGTCCGCACATTGAATAATCGATACGTCGCCATCGCAATGGAAATGACTGAGGCCGGTTTCACAGAAGAGGAAGCAAATCGTATCTACAACAAAGTCAAGGATTACGAGGAATTACGCCACGCCATCATGCAGCGTAGTGGCGACTATGTGGACATGAAGAAATACGATGCCCAAATGCGTGCCCTGTTGGACCGCTACATCGTGGCTCCCCGCAGCGAGAAATTGGAGACGCTTGATAACTTCTCTTTCCTGGACATCATTAACATCAACCCGGAAACAGGTGAAGCAGAAATTGATCCGGATGCAGAAAAGGAGTTGGGTGGTGCCCGTGGTGCAGCGGAAACAATGACCGCCAATGTTCGCCGAGCCATCAACCGCAAACGTGAACAGAATCCGGAGGAGTATAAGAAATTCTCTGAACGCATCAACCGCCTCATTGAAGAACTGCGTCAAGGGGCCATCGAATACAAGGACTTCTTGAAAGGAATCAAGGAAATGGGCGAAGCACTGCGTCAGGGTAACACCACGGATGAGCGCCTTGATAGCCCCGCCAAGAAAGACCTCTGCGACAACCTGGGTGGCAATGTTGAACTTGCACTTCGCGTTTATGCTGTGGCCAAACAATACGCCTTCCCCCGCTTCCGTGAAATCCCCACCATATATCGCCAGTTGCGCCGTAAGATTATGAACGAACTGCTCGGCGAACCCTATGATCCGGATGTCATAACCAAGATTGTTGCTGCCCATACAGAGGAATTTTAAAAATGGAAATAAACGGCATCCACATAGCTGTTGAGCGTAAGAACATCAAGAACCTGCATCTGGCAGTTTATCCGCCGGATGCCCGTGTCCACGTGTCTGCACCAGCCTATCTGGATGACAACGACATCCGTTCCTTCGTCATCTCCAAATGGAGTTGGGTTGAGAGGCAGCGTGAGAGCATTCTCACTCAGGCCCGCCAAACTGAGCGCGAGTATATGACCGGAGAATCCTTCTACCATCTGGGAGCCCGGTACCGTCTCCGCGTTCAGGAAGAGCCCCGTGTAGCCCATTTCCTCCGTAAATCCGGAGACTGGCTCATCATGACTGTGCGGCCTGGCACTACCACCGAAAACCGTGCGCTGGTCCTGCGTGAATGGCAGCGAGCACAGCTCAAAGAAGCCCTTGAAGAAATCGTCCCCATCTGGATGGAAAAGACCGGTGAGGCTGGCGTAACTTGGGAAGTCAAGCAAATGCGCTCCCAGTGGGGCAGCTGCATTGCCAAAAAACGCCATCTCCTGTTTAATCTGGAGCTTGCCCGCGTTCCGCGCTCCTGCATTGAATATGTCGTACTTCACGAATTGACGCACCTGAAGGTCGAGAAGCACAACAAGATCTTCGAAGCCTTCATGTCCAAATATATGCCCCAATGGCGCACCCGTCGCCAGGAACTGAACGCTTTTATCGCTTCCCCTATGGAAGAAGGTGCCGCAGGAGGGACGCGGGGAGACTAGTTTTTATATCTTGCAGAAGAATATGTTGATATTATAAAAGATTCCATAATATGGGCAGAGTATTAAAAGCGAACAAGGCCATAAAGACAGTTTATGAAGACGATTTTCAGTCTTTTTTGAAGAGTATCGGAGTATAACAAGGTTGTCTCTGGAATTGAAAAATGTAAGTTTTGTGGTCAACAAATCACAATAGATAATATAGCCATACAGGTGGTTTCTCGAAAATAGTGCTTTGAGTTATGAGCGAAGTGGTATATCTGATTGGAGCTGGGGCAAGTTACGGACAGCGAGGTATTAATCGCGAAACCGGAGAAATTATCCCAGGGAAGATTGAGCGAGGTCTCCCTGTTGTTAACCAACTTGAATCAGCTATTGATTGGTTTTTAAGGACTATTCGGAAAACTGGCTCTTATGGTGAACCGACAGATAGTTCTGAGTATCCAAACCTTTATAGCGAGCTTAAGTGGTTAAAAGAAAAGTGCCAAACATATCCGACTATTGATACATATGCGAAGAAGTTAACGGTGACAGGCTGTTGGCGAGAATTGGAGCGATTGAAGAATGCTCTTTCTTCGTTCTTTGCTCTTATTCAGAGCCACGAAAAAAGGGATTTGAGATATGACGGACTTATAGCTTCAATTATTCAAGATAATGGTCAATTGCTGAATAATATATCTATTTTATCTTGGAATTATGACTATCAGATAGAGTTCGTGCTGCAAGACTTTTCTCCTGTGACGACTGATATTCTGCGCTTATGGCAGAGTCAAGGAATAACATGTAAGGGCTTTGGATCATTTATAGATAATTCTAAGTTTTTAATTGTGTTAAGTTGAACGGGACTGCCATGTTTTCGATAGCACAGGAGAATAGACTTATTGATCCGAGTGTTTATGATTTAAACAGAATAGAGGAATGGTATTCTAATCGATTCCATTCGTGGAAGAGTAACATTTCTTTTGCATGGGAGAAAGATGACCAATTCATAGAGGGAGTAATCCCTCTGGTAAAAGACGCAAAGGTGCTTGTCGTTATTGGTTACTCATTCCCTTATGTGAACAGGGCTGTTGATAGAAGGATTGTTCAAAGTATGGATGCTCTTCGAAATGTATATATCCAAGATAAGGCCGCTTCAGATGTTGTCCAGAGTTTTGAGACACTTCTTTCAGAGAATCAACAGAAGGGAGTTTCGCAACGACTTATCCGAGTTCATCCAAGGACATCTGTTTCACAGTTCATTATCCCAAACGAATTAACATAGGCATAGTGGACATAATAAAGACGGAAGGCTACAATATACCATCCAAGTCGCCAAAATGTCGGCAAAAATTGAGACACAAAAGAGCTAACCGCTGAAAATCAGCCAGTTAGCTCTTTTTAAGGTGCCCCGGCGGGAATCTAGTCTTTCGGGGTTCTCTGGTCCAGCTGGACCTTGACGCTTTCTTTGTGGATTATTTCCATCAGCGATTTGGCAAAATCCCTGTCCAGGCCTATGGATTCTGCAAGGTCTGACCTGTTTTCCACGATTTCGCTGTAGCGCTTGCTCTGGAGGACCGGCATGTTCCGCTGCTGCTTGTACTGCCCTATCCTGCGGGAAACTTCCATTCTCTCGGACAGGATCCGGAAAAGACTTTCATCAAGGGAATCTATCCGCGAACGGAAAGATTCAAGACTCTGCTGGTCCTGCACGTTTTCCCTTATCTGCAGCTGGTTGAGGATCTTTTCAAGCTGAAGGGGTGTCACCTGCTGGGTCTTGTCGCTCAGTGCCTGATCCGGATTGCAATGGCACTCGATCATCAGGCCATCGTACATCAAATCAAGAGCCTGCTGGGAAATGGGAGCTATGAGCTGCTGTTTGCCGCCCATGTGGCTCGGATCGCAGACAAGAGGAATCTCCGGGAACCTTCTTTTCATCTCGATAGGTATATGCCAAAGAGGAAGATTGCGGTAAATTCCTGTGTCGTAGCTGCTGAATCCCCTGTGCACAAGCCAAATATCTTTGACTCCGGCATTTTTGAAACGCTCCACTGCGCCGGCCCAGAGTTCCACATCCGGATTTATGGGATTCTTGACCATAACCACGAGATCTTCCATTGAGACCGGGGAGGTTTTTTGATTTCCACCCTCCGTTCCACTGACGGAGGAGGCTGGGATTCTCTTGATTTCATCTGCCAGAGCCTGGACAGCAAACGGGTCTGCGGTGGTGCGGGCCCCTACCCAAAGTATATCTATCCCTGAGTCCAGAGCTTGGTTCAAATGCTCCGGTGTAGCAACTTCGCAACAGACCTTCATTCCAGTCTCTTTCCTGACATCCTCAAGCCACTGAAGTCCTTTTGCTCCTACTCCCTCGAACATTCCGGGCCTGGTCCTTGGTTTCCAGACACCTGCCCTGAAAACATCTACTCCCAATCCGGCCAGAGCTTTGGCCGTGTCCAGAACCTGCTGCCTGCTCTCGGCACTGCAAGGCCCGGCTATGATCTTTATTCCGCTTCTCATAAAAAAATTGCTCTAGGGTGATCTGCAATCCTATATATCGGGGGCTGTTTATGCAAACCTATTCACTTTCCCCTGCAAATATAGCGATTGCAGTCCTCAAGAGCACCAACACACGCCATTTCGGCAAAAAAAAACCTGCTTCAATCAAAGCAGGACATACACACACTATAACCATTGAGTTCTTGTACAAAAGCCCTGCCACTTTATTTCCACATCCAGGAATAAAGGTGGTAAATAAGTCTATTTGTACAATTCCTTTTCATCACAGCAGCAAAGGTAGTATATTTTTCTAAATTGTTATCAAAAAAAATAGTAAAAAACAGGAACAACCATTAAATTAACATAAACTTAACATAAATTTTTACTATATTTGTGAACAACTATCTACTATGAACTATTGATGAAACTTTATAATTCAAATAATATCAAGGATATACAAAGCTATATCCCCAAAAATAGCGGAATATTCGCCATAATTGATAATAAAGTGAAAGATTACTTCACTGATATGGAGAATTGGAACTTTTACACCATTTCTGCTTCAGAATCCTTAAAAACACTTGACACCGTGTCCGGGATTTATTCCTGGCTGATGAAAAACAATGCAGACAGGGACTGCTTCATTATCGGAGCCGGAGGTGGAGTAACCACGGATATCACGGGTTTTGTCGCTTCCACTTACAAAAGAGGCGTCAGATTTGCTCTTGTTCCAACAACCTTGTTGTCAGCATCTGACGCTTCTATAGGAGGCAAGAACGGTGTCAATCATCTGGGTGTCAAAAACATGGTGGGAACAATCACCCAACCTGAATGGATATGGCAAAGCACTGTTTTCTTCAAGACTCTGGAGAAGAGGATATTCAAAGAAGGAATCGCTGAGATGCTTAAGACCTTCATCCTGTATGACGCGTCATACTATGAGAAGGCTGTTCATTTTTTCTCTAATTACAGTCATTCTTCACCGACAAAGGCAGACGAAAGAAAACTCCGGGAATTAATCCGTGCCTGCGCTGATATGAAAATGAAAGTAGTGGAAAAGGATGAGAAGGACAAAGGAGCAAGGATGTTCCTTAATCTGGGGCATACTTTCGCTCACGCTCTTGAAAGTTACCTGAAAGGAAAGGTCCTGCACGGTGAGGCTGTTGCCGCCGGAATATATGCCTCAGCCCAGTTATCAGAAAAGGCAGGCCTGTGTTCTTCCGGTTTTCCAATGAAATTAAAAGAAGACTTCCTGTCTGTGGGCCTCAAACCTTGCTTCAACATAAGTTTTCAGCTTCTCTTCCCGGCAATCCGCCAAGACAAGAAAATTTCTTCAGACAATATTTCAATCATACTTCCAGTCCGTTTGGGCAAAGCCGTCAAACGCAAGATTCCCATGGAAGAACTTTTTGAAATCTGCAAAGACTTCAAAATCTAACACCTGAACAGCCGTGAACAAAACACTTCAAAACAAGATCTGTGTCTGCGTAAACTTTCCTGAGGCAAAAGAATGCAATGAAGCTTTGGCTCAGTTTCCGTTTGCAGAGCTGCGCGCTGATTTATGCCGCTTGACAACCAAAGAGACGGAAAGCTTAATTGAAGCCCACCCAGAGTGCATCTTCACTTTCAGGTTTAATGAAGAAACCAGGGAAATGGCCTTGGAGCAAACCCTGGCCGCGATAGACAAAGGAGTGCGGTATGTAGATGTTGACATCCTGTCTCCAGAATCTTTTATAAAGGCTGTAAGGAACAAAATCGCCGAGAAAGGGAACCGCACAAGCCTTGTTGTCAGTTCCCACCAAGACTCTGTACCGTCTCTGGAAGAGATGGAAAAGATTGTCCTCAAATGCAAGAAGGCCGGGGCTGACATCGTAAAAACAGCCCCTTTTGCAAAGACTCTGGAGGAAGCTTCCAGGGTTCTCGAGCTATACAGCGTCTTTAATGAAGAACGTGGAAAACTCATCGCCTTTGCAAGAGGAGAAGCAGGGCAATACACCAGAATCGCCTGCACTTCATTAGGTTCACCTTGGACTTACTGCTCTGCGTCAAACCCGGTGGATGCAGGGCAGTACAGCTATCGGCAAATGCTCGGGAAGATGGGATATGAAGGAGAAGATAATCACTTCAGGACAGGAGAAGGGGCGCAAAGCGAGCTGTTTTCCAGATTCTGCACCAAAGAAGCCGACACAAGGAAGAACCTGAGAGAAAAGTTCGTGAGCATACCTTGCTCCAAAAGTATAGTGCAAAGAGCCCTGATTGCTGCAGCCTTGTGCAACGGGCAGACCGTCCTGAGAAATTTCGAACCTTGCGCAGACACAGATGCCGCCATCGCCTTTATCCGCAAGTGCGGATGCGTTGTTACCGTAGTCCGCGACGGAAGTTCCAAAAGAGGTGAAAAAATGGCGATCATCAAAAGTGCCGGCATTGAAAAATGGAAGAGCTACAAATTTGTGAATGTGAGTGAATCCGCTCTTCTGGCAAGGCTGATACTTCCTGTTTCAGGCCTGGCTTCAAGCCTGAGGAACAAAACATTGATTACCACTCAGGCCAATGTCACCGGAGAAGGTTCTCTTCTTTCAAGAGATTTTTCCCAGACCATAGACGCGTTGAAAAAAGCCGGCATCAAGTGCCTGGCCACCAAAAAAGGCGGGAAGACAACTCTCCCGGTAAACATATACGGAGCGTCTTTCAAAAACAGCTTCACCATTTCCGGCAAAGAGACATCTCAGCTTGTTTCCGGATTGCTGATGGTACTGCCTATGCTTCCGCACAAAACCAGAATGGTTGTGGAAGACGCTGTGAGTATTCCATTCATAGAACTGACAATCAAAGTTTTGGAGGCATTCGGCATCAGAATGAAACAAACAAGGGAGGACCGCAATATAAGATTTGACATAGAAGGGAACCAGACCTATACTCCTGTTGACATGTTCCTTGAATCCGACTGGAGCAGTGCTTCAAACTTTGCCGTTGCCGGAACCTTGGCTTCCATGATAGCTGACAGTTTTGGGCATCCGGAATTTTTCATCCTCAAAAAGATGACCATAGAGACCTCACAGGCAGATGAAAGAATACTGGAAGTACTACAAAAGTGTGGAGTGCAAATCCAGATGGAGAGCCCTGAGATGAAACAGTTTGCCATCGTAAGGGATAACCGCTACAACACCAGGAGAAGCTATTTCCACTCTTTGAGGAACATTGTCATTTCTTCCGGGAAACTTGATGCTTTCTGCTTTGACGCCACAGATTGCCCGGACCTGTTTCCCATACTCACCACCCTGGCTGTTTACTGCCAAGGAGAGAGCCGGATAAAGGGCGTGCACAGGCTGGAAAAGAAAGAAAGCAACCGTGCCCTTTCCATCCTCAGCGAATTTTCCAGGATGGGCTATGACTTGAATTTAGAAGGCGATGAACTGGTCGTAAGAGGAAACTGCGGAAAAGCATTCGACTCCGGAAACGAACCAGGCAGCAAGATATTCTGTTCCAGCCACAACGACCATCGTATAGCAATGGCGGTAATAGTTTGCTCTCTTTTCAGAAACTATGTGGGCAATGCTCCAAGGCAGATATATCTGGACAACATCTCCTGCATAGACAAATCTTTCCCTACATTTGTGGAACGTCTGAAGATGAACAAAACATACTAGAGATGAATAACTACGGAAGCAAATTCAAGATAAGTGTATTTGGAGAATCTCACGGAAAGTGGATAGGAGTGGTATTGGATGGTGTCACTCCAGGCATAGACTTGTCCGAAGAAGATTTCAGGCTGTTTCTTTCCAGAAGAAAAGACGGTGAGTTTCCTCATCTTCGAGCCGGAATCACTGCCAGAAAGGAAGACGACATTCCTGTTTTGGCTTCCGGAATATATAACGGCAAAACCACCGGGGCCCCGCTTGCCATCTTGTTTGAGAACCTCAGGCAAAATCCGGCAGACTACAAATCTTTCTCTGATATTCCCCGACCTTCACACTCTGACTTTGCCGCAAAAGTAAAATTCAAAGGCTTCAACGATCCAAGAGGAAGCGGACATTTCTCAGGCAGAATGACTTTGTGCCTTGTAGCAGCCGGAGTTGTAGCAAAAAAGGCCCTGGAAGCTTCCGGGATGCATATTTCTGTGTCATCAAAGATAGAAAGCATTGGAGGGGAGACCGAGGCGGACAAGTGGGCGGACATGATAAATGCCGTAAAAGGAGAAGGAGATTCCCTGGGTGGAGCAATATCCTGCCGGATAGAAGGTGTCCATTCTGGCGTCGGCGACCCGTTTTTCAATTCACTTGAATCCCAGATCGCCCATCTGGCCTTCTCCATACCGGGAGTAAAGGGTATCCAGTTCGGAGATTTTTCAGACTTGAAAAACCCGTCAGGGTGCAAGCCGTCGTCCTTGAAAGGCTCAGTCTTCAACGATGCCATAACAGATGCCCAAGGCCATACTTTGACCAACCACAGCGGAGGTATCAACGGCGGTCTGGCAAACGGAAACCCGATAGTGTTCTCGCTGGATATCCGTCCGACATCAAGCATAGCAAAACCTCAGCGGACATTCAGTTTCCATAGCGGGCAAATGGAAAGCCTCAGCGTTGGCGGCAGACACGATGCGTGCATAGCACTCAGGTGCCCGGTCATCGCCGAGGCCATATCTTACCTAGTCCTTGCGGACAACCTCCTGTAATCTGTTGTTCCTGAACGCAGGCTCTTCCTACAGGTTTTCCTTAAGGATGGAGCCGGCCACGATTGAGGAAACCTTAGCTCTGACAGGAGCCATATTACCGGTATCGTACGGATGAACCCTGTTTGCAAGAATGATTACCGCAGTCTTTGTGGCAGGATCTATCACGATTGAAGGCCCTGTGTAGCCGGTATGTCCGTATGCTGAACCGGAGAAGAGGTCTCCGGCCGTATAGTAATGCACGTCATTGTCCCATCCAAGGGTACGGCCGAAGCGGCGAACCTCCATAGGGACAGATGCCATGGCCTTTACTGTAAGCGGACCAAGGATTCTCTTGCCGTCATACTCTCCCCCGTTGAGAAGGGCTGCGCATATCACAGCCACGTCCTCAGCGTTGGTGAATACACCAGCGTTGCCGGAATTGCCCTTGTTAAGGACCCTTGCGATAGGGTCGTGGACCTCACCTATAAGGCACTTCCCGTCAGCCTGCTTCTCGGTTGGAGCCACCAGCTTCATTATTTCCTTCTTTTTCAGAGCCTTTGGCATATATGTGGTATAAGCGAGCCCCAGGCGGTCAAACACGTTCTCCTGAGCATATTCATAAAGCTTCTTGCCTGTCACGTTCTGAAGGATGTTCTGAAGTGTGACAAAGTTCAGGCAGCTGTAAACGTGCCCCTGTGTAGGCTTGTAAACTCTCTTGCAATGAGCAATCCAATCCATCAGGCTTTCAGGATCCTCTTTTCCGTATTTCTCCTTCACCTGGGAAGGGTTGACATAAGCAGGAAGACCGCTGGTGTGTGTCAAAAGGTCTATTACCCTGATATGCACTTTCTTTCCGTTTTCATCCACATAAGGCTCAAATCCAGGTATATACATATCCACCCGGTCTATCAGCCTGACCTGTCCACTCTCTATGAGCTGCATGAAACTCAATGTGGTACCGATGCACTTGCTGCAGGAAGCCATGTCAAAAACCGTATTGACGGTCATCTTTTCCTTCTTGGGATAGATTGCCTTGTTTCCGTAAGCCTTGAGGAACACTATCTTGTCCCCCCTTACTACACACACCACCGCACCTGGCATAACAGTGTCTTTGATAGCCTTTTCCACAACGGCATCAATCTTGGTAAGCCTTTCGGAAGACATTCCCATCTGCTCCGGAGTGGCAGTCTGGAGCCTGGTTCCCTGCGCCATCACCATTATACCTGACAGCAGGGCTGTTGCAAAACAGAATAATTTCTTCATGATAAAATATGTTATGCAATAAATATTATCGCGATATTTGTTCTACAAATTTAGAAAAAACCTAAAACTATGAATAAACACTTGAAGTGTCTTTTTACCATCAGCGCGATTCTTTTCATGAATCTGCCGTCTTCCTGCCAAAACCATAGCGGCAGTCTGAAAAACAACGACTCTCCTTCTGAAAAGGAAGGGATTTCGTCCTCTTCCTATGAAAAGCCTGATACCTTGACTGTTGCTGTAACCGGAGACATAATGCTCGGGAATACTTTTCCTCACGACAGACTCCCGGCCAATGACGGCAAGAACCTGTTTGACGATGTAAGGGATCTCCTTAAAGATGCAGACATAACCTGCGGCAACCTGGAAGGAACCATTGCCACAAGCGGAAAACCAAGAAAGAACCCGGAAAGTCCTATGGCTTTCATGTTCATGATGCCCCCAAGATACACCCGGCACCTTACAGAGGCCGGTTTTGACTTCATGGGCCTTGCCAACAACCATATCTACGATTTCTTTGATGAAGCCATGTCCCAGACTGAAGAAAACCTTGAGATAGCAGGGCTAGGATATGCCGGAGCCAAGGACCCAAAGGGTAAAACTTCTCACCAGGAGTATTTCACCAAGCGCTTCCCCCTTCCGGGTGGAGACAGTATCCTTGTGGGATTCAGCGCCTTCGGTCATGAAGACTATTCGCTGAGGACAAGAGATACCGCAACCGTGAGAAGAATCATAAACACTCTCAAGAAAGATCTTCTTTGCCAAATCGTTATACTCAGCTTCCACGGTGGAAGGGAAGGCTCCGGAGCCAGGCACCTGCCTTACGGCTCAGAGAATTTCTACGGAGACGAGCGTGGCTTTCTCAGAGATTTTGCACATTTCGCCATTGACTGCGGAGCGGATGTCATATATGGTCACGGACCTCACGTGGTCAGAGCCATAGAACTCTACAAAGACCGCTTCATAGCTTACAGTCTGGGCAATTTTTGCACTGCCGGAATGGGAGTCAAAGGCCTTACTGGATATGCTCCTCTTGTCAGGATAAGGATAGATTGCAACGGCAGATTCATAGACGGCAAAATCCACTCCTTCCTCCAGCAACCGATGAAAGGCCCAAAGACAGACCCGTCAAATCTGGCAGCCAAAGAGATAGCCGCTCTGACCAAGGAAGACATCCGGGATTCCGTGCTGGACATTGACCCGGACGGGAAGATTTTCCGTAAAGACTGAGAATATCTTTGACTATATTTGTATTGTAACATCAACTAAACACTGAACTTCAATGAAAACTTTTAAGACAATCTCGCTTTGCCTGATTCTGTCATCAGCAGTTTTACTTAGCTGCAAGAATCCAGGCCAGGCCCAGAAAAAGGATGGGGCTCCTAAGGCTGAAGTTCCTGAACTTCAGGTTCCTGAGCATTACTCCCTTCCTGCAGAGCTCCAGTACGCCGAGCCTGGAACCTATCAGGTTGAAGACAAGACCTACCCGCTTTACATCATAGACAAGTTCTATCCGATAGGCTGGAGCAAGGACGGCAAGCTGGCATATATGGAAGAACCCGCAGACGAAGCTGTCGGGGCTTATTTCTTCCAGTTCCACATACTGGATCTGAATACGGGAAAAGATGTCTTCAGCTGGAAACCTGAGGAAGATCCTGAAGACGGAAGCCTCAGCCAGATGTTTGAAGACCACAAGGAACTTTTTGAAGGCAAACTAAAGGAGATGGGAATCATCCCGCAGCAGTTCAAGCTGGAAGAATCAGATGCCAAGATGGACAAATCTTTGGAAGAAAGTTCTTTTTTGGGCTGTGATGTAGTAAAGGCCGTGAAAATCAGCAAGGGCGGCCAAGTCATCTACGAAAACGAGAACAAAGAAGAATACAACAGCAATCTGGACCAGAGCATCGCCGGAGTACTCAAATGCCCTGACAGCAATATGGCTGCAGTGATGGTGAAAACTATCCAGAGAGGTTACGAAGGCCCTCCTCACGTATATTCATTCTACTTTGTAAAGAGTTCAAAGTAGGTTTTTGACAACATGAATACACGAATATCATCTTTCAGACTGAGCCTGAGCGCTATTATAACCAGCTTGATTCTTTCAACTTCTTTATGTAAAGCACAAGTCAGAAGCACTTTATTCTTTGACAAAGATTCTGTCAGACATAAAGCTCAGGTTGAGGAAATCATCAAGAAAATGACCCTGCGGGAGAAAGTTGCCCAGCTGTTTGTCATATCTATCAGCCGCAATCCTTCCGCAAAGACCAGAGCCAGCCAAGACTCTCTCATCAGAGATTATGGAGTTGGCAACATCATAATAATGAGAGGTCCCATCCACGAGTTCATGGAAAGAGCCAACTACCTGCAGAAGCTTGCAAGATACCCGCTTCTGGTTGCAACAGATGCTGAATGGGGAGCGGCTATGAGGTTTTACGAATACCTGCCTTACCCAAGACAGGCACAGCTTGCCAGGATAGAAAAAGGAGCGGAGAAACTGCTCTACAAGATGGGACGCAACGTGGGAAAAGAACTCCTTGACCTGAACATATATGTCAATTATGCTCCGGTCGCAGATGTTGCACCTGCAAATCTGGAGACCTTCTCACAAAGGGCTTTCAGCCATGATCCCAAACAGATTTCCGCACTCGCAAACGCATATATGAGAGGAATGCAAGATGAGGGAATCTACGCCTGCGCCAAACACTATCCGGGGCATGGTGGCTCTTCTGTGGACGCTCACTATGAAATGCCCGTTTTGACACAGACCAGAGCCTATATGGACTCCGTTGACCTTTATCCCTATTCCACAATGTTTGCCAACGGACTTGAGATGGTGATGATAGGTCACTACTCTGTTCCAAGCATAGATCCTTCAGGAAATCCTACATCCATTTCCGGCATATTGATGAATGATGTCCTGAGAAGAGACCAGGGCTTCAAAGGTGTTGTCATTACAGATGCCATCGCGATGAAAGGACTAACCAACAGCAAAAGAGGCCCGATAGAAGCTGTCTTGGGGGTTTACAAAGCAGGAGCAGACATGATTCTGATGCCGGAAAAACCTGCCAAATGCATTGAGGCCATAACAGAAAAACTGGAAAAAGGCGAGTGGTCTATTGCCGAGCTTGACAAAAAAGTTTACAACGTGTTGATGCTCAAAGCAAGGGCCGGCTTCTTCGAGAAAGGCTTCAATCCTGAAGTGAAAAATCTTGACCGCAAAATAGCGGCTGCCAGGAAACGCGATTACCGCCTGATAAAAAGAATGCAACGCAAGATGCTCAAATCATCCAAGCCTTACATAGCACCTACAGGCGACGACCGTACCCTCATCCTGGACCGGGCCGGAAAGTAAAAACAACTGCTTGAAACAGAAACGGGGATGACCACGAATCCGTGCATCCCCGTTTAATTTGATTAAAGGAAGCTGTATTATTCTGCAACTTTTTCTGCGGCTTCTTCAACTGCCTCTGCAGCCTCTTCTGTCTTCTCTTCCTTGTCAGAGAACCATCCTTCAACTTTCTTTCCGAATTCCTCAAGGTTCTCCTCGGTGAATTTCTTAATGCTCTCGTCAAACTTGGCCTTGAGTTCTGGCTTGCCCTCATAGAACTTGTTGAAAGCCTCGGCAACCTCCTTGGCCTTCTCGCTGATCTTGCCGGCCTTGCTGAGCTCAAGACTCATAAGAGCCTCACCGGCGTCCTTGGTGGCCTGAGCCTGATAATCGGCAAGAGCCTTGGCATCCTTCTCCGGATCTCCGGTTGGCTTAAGTCCTGAACTTGAACAAGAAACCAGGAACAGTCCTGCAGCAACAGCTGCCAAGTAAAGTAGTTTTTTCATCGCGATAAAATTTAATTGGTTAGTAATTATTCTCGTTTTTTTCAGCGCTTCTTATAATGTCAACAGAAATCTGCTCGTCTATGGTGAGCTTTATCTTGCTGTTGTCTTCACAAGGCTTGTACCAGCTCTTTGAGCCGAAATAATCCTTCAGGTCCTTGGATGTAAACACATAACCCTTTCTGGCCAGTATCTCGTTACGCATCAGCCTGAGGTCTTTCTTGCTGTAAGAAGAGAGGATGTCCGAGTTGATGATCCGGTACTTTGTGAAAGGCCACCTGCCATCTCCCTTGTCAATGTATTTCAGCTTCTTGAACAGGTCTCCTTTCTCGTAATAGTCAGATTCCTCGTCATATTTTGCATCATACAGATTCACCCCGTCCGTGGTAAGCTCATAGCAGAAGTTTTTGCCGGCAACCTTTATGACATTGACAGGAGTATCGTATTCTTCACCGAAAGTGTAGTCTGTCTCCTTAGGAACAATCTTTCCGAGCTTGCACCTTGAATAATCGAAAACATAAGACTCTCCCTCATCGTCCACATACTCTCCGTTGAGCTGGCTTTGCATATCGAGGCAGATGTTATCGTACAGGTTTTCATCCACAAACGGGAAGAGAATGTCAAGAGCTATTCCATCGTGATAAAAGACCAGAAAACGGCGGGAATTCTTGCTGTCTGTCACAAAAACAACCCTGTCACCGATTTTGCCGATCGGCACATATTCGGATTCCCCGTCTTCTTTAACACAATCGACAATAAAGTCTGTGGCAACGCTTGTCTTTTTGAGAATAAACCTGTAGCCTCCCTCGTGGCAGCTGCCACCATTGAAGAGAATATGGTCACCCTGATCCTTCGCGGAGAAAACAAGAGAACCGTTCATCCATTGGTATTTGTCCCACTTGACCTGGGCGAACAAAGAAGAAAAGACAAGAAGCGAAATTGCCAGTAAAGAAAAGCGTTTCATAATTTAAATTTTTTGCGCCTGCAATATAACTATTTTTCCATAAATACCCGAGCACTGGGCAAACTATCATCCCCTCTACAGTATAATCGTAACAAAAAAGGGACCGGCTTTCGTCAGTCCCTTTCAATTTGAGCGTGAATGCTGCAGGATTAGTTCTGGGCGTTTCTTGGCCTGCGGCCACCTCTTCCGCCACCTCTTCTGCGGTCTGAACGTCCGCCTTCAGAGCGTGCCCTGTCGTTAGCGTTTACGCCTGCGTTAGGAGTAAGGTCTCTCTTTCCGTAAACCTCACCGTTGCAAACCCATACCTTGATTCCGAGAACACCTACCTTGGTATTTGCCTCAGCCAAAGCATAGTCTATGTTTGCACGGAAAGTGTGCAGAGGAGTCCTTCCCTCCTTGATCATCTCGTTGCGTGCCATTTCGGCGCCACCGAGACGTCCGCTGATCTGTACCTTGATACCCTCAGCTCCTGCCCTGATAGCAGAGGCGATAGCCATCTTGATAGCCCTTCTGTAAGAAACGCGGCCTTCAATCTGGCGGGCAAGGCTGTTGGCGATGATGTTGGCGTCAACCTCAGGTCTCTTCACCTCAAAGATGTTGATCTGAACATCCTTGTTGGAGATCTTGTTGAGCTCAACCTTCAGCTTGTCAACCTCAGCTCCACCCTTACCGATAATAAGGCCTGGCTTTGCGGTATGGATAGTAACAGTTATAAGCTTAAGGGTCCTCTCAATGACAATCTTAGAGATGTTTGCCTTGGAAAGTCTGGCATTCAAATACTTGCGAATCTTGTCATCTTCCAGGATCTTTGCGGCGTAATCATTTCCGCCATACCAGTTGGAATCCCATCCGCGGATAATTCCAAGTCTGTTGCTTATTGGATTGGTTTTCTGTCCCATATTACTTTTCCTCCGCCTTTACAGCCGGTTTTTCAGCGGCTTTGTTTTCCTTCTTGTCAAGAATTATGGTAACGTGGTTGGAACGCTTGCGGATTCTAGCAGCCCTGCCCTGAGGAGCAGTTCTGATTCTCTTAAGTGTACGTCCTTCACCTACCATGATGGTCTTTACAATAACGTTACCGTTATCCAGCTCTTTGCGGTCTGCCTCGTTCTTGCTCTCCCAGTTTGCAATGGCGCTCTTAAGGAGCTTGTAGAGCTTGTTGGAAGCTTCCTTCTTGGAATATTTGAGAATATCAAGAGCTCTGTTTACCTCTACGCCTCTTATGGTATCTGCGCTGTAACGCATCTTCCGCGGAGAAGTAGGAACGTCATTCAGCTTTGCTATAGCTGTCTGCTTCTTTATGGCTTTCTGGCGCTCGGCCATTTCTCTTTTTCTTTTTCCCATTTCTGTAAATCTTTAATCGTTAACTCTTAAAGCCTATTTGTTCTCCTTGCGGTTACCTGAATGGCCTTTGAATGTACGGGTAGGAGCAAACTCGCCGAGTTTATGACCTACCATATTCTCTGTTACGTAAACGGGAATAAACTTGTTTCCGTTGTGTACGGCTACGGTGTGGCCTACAAAGTCAGGGGAAATGACACTTGCCCTGGACCAAGTCTTCACAACGTCCTTCTTGCCTGATTCATTCATAGCAAGAATCCTCTTTTCCAGAGATGCCTCGATATACGGGCCTTTTTTAATTGAACGACTCATAATCTTAAATTTATTCCGTTACTTCTTTCTTCTTTCAATGATGAACTTCTTGGAAGTCTTCTTAGGGTTCCTTGTCTTGTAACCCTTAGCTGGAAGACCCTTTCTGCTTCTTGGATGACCTCCTGAGGCACGTCCTTCACCACCACCCATAGGATGGTCAACTGGGTTCATGACAACACCTCTGTTACGAGGCCTGATACCAAGCCAACGCTTACGTCCGGCCTTTCCGTGAGATTCAAGATTATGATCCGGGTTGGAAACAATACCTACAGTTGCACGGCAGGTGGTCAGTACCATTCTGGTCTCACCTGAAGGCAACTTGAGAACTGCATGACGGCCCTCCCTGGCAACAAGCTGAGCGTAGCAACCTGCGCTGCGTGCCATTGCGGCACCCTGTCCAGGTATGAGCTCGATGTTGTGGATGTTTGTTCCAAGCGGAATCTCTGCAAGAGGAAGAGTGTTACCTACCTCAGGAGCAACTCCGGAACCAGATGCGATAACCTGGCCAACCTGGATGCCCTTAGGAGCGATGATATAACGCTTCTCTCCGTCCTGATATACTACAAGTGCGATTCTTGCACTGCGGTTAGGATCGTATTCTATTGTCTTTACGGTAGCTGTGTACTCGTCCTTGTTCCTGAGGAAATCGATGACGCGGTACATCTTCTTGTGGCCACCGCCAATGTAGCGCATGGTCATGTGACCTTCGTTGTTACGTCCGCCACTGCTCTTGCGAGGCTCCAGAAGGCTCTTCTCAGGAACAGTGCAGGTGATATCGTCGAATGCGCTGATTACTTTATTTCTCTGACCCGGTGTTACCGGTTTGAATTTACGTACTCCCATCTCTAAATGTTGCTATAGAAATCAATCTTGTCTTCTCCGGCAAGGGTGACATAAGCCTTCTTGAACCTGTTGGTACGGCCCTTGAGCAGACCGGCCTTGGTATAGCGGCTCTTTGCCTTGCCATTATAACTTACTGTATTGACGTCCTTAACGGTGACGTTATACATTTCCTCCACAGCCTTGCGGATTTCCACCTTGTTTGCGCTGTAGTCCACGATGAATCCGTAGCGGTTTCTCTTTTCACCCTCTGCGGTCATCTTTTCTGTTACTATCGGCTTAATCAAAATTCCCATAATTGACAAGTTTTAGCGTTTGTACTCTACTTTAAGAGAATTCTGGGTGCCGTCCACAAACACTACGGAATATGCGCGCATAATGTCGTATGTGTTGAGATTGTTAGGAGTAGCAACCTTAACGTTCTCCAGATTACGAGAAGACAAACTGATGTTCTCATTTCTCTCCGGAACTACGAAAAGAACCATACGGTCATTGACCTTGATGTTCTTGATGATTTCCTTGAACTCTTTGGTCTTAGGAGCTTCCATTGTGAATGGCTCAACTACTGCGATGGCAGATTCCTTAGCCTTGTATGAAAGGGCTGAGAAACGTGCAAGCTGCTTAACCTTCTTGTTGAGCTTGAAGTCATAATTCCTTGGACGTGGACCGTGAGCCCTGCCACCACCAACATAGATGTTAGACTTGATGGAACCATGGCGTGCACCGCCGCTGCCCTTCTGTCTGATGATCTTCTTGGTAGAATAAGCTACTTCACTTCTGTCCTTGGTCTTGCTGGTTCCCTGTCTATGGGCTGCAAGATACTGCTTAACATCCAGATAGATAGCGTGGTCATTTGGCTCTATTCCGAACACTGCATCGTCCAGAACGGCCTTCTTACCGGTATCAGTTCCGTCTTTTTTCAATACTGCAATTTCCATAAACTATTCCTCCACAATTACATAAGAACCGGCTGCTCCCGGTATGGAACCCTTAACTAACAAAAGATTGCTTTCAGGAATGACCTTGATGACCTTAAGATTCAGAATCTTCACGCGGTCACCGCCCATTCTTCCGGCAAGTCTCTTACCTTTGAACACTCTTGAAGGCCAAGATGATGCACCCATTGAACCAGGAGCACGAAGCCTGTCGTCCTGACCGTGGGTCTGACCACCTACGCCGCCGAATCCGTGACGCTTTACAACGCCCTGGAATCCTTTACCTTTAGAAATTCCGGTAACATCAACCCAAGTGTCTTCATTTTTGAAAACGTCTGCGACACTGAGAGAATCACCCAGCTTGAGCTCGCCGTCAAAGTCATTCTTGAACTCAACGAGCTTACGCTTAGGAGTGGTATTTGCCTTTTTGAAATGTCCCATAAGAGACGCGCTGGTGTGTTTTTCTTTCATTTCGTCATAGGCAAGTTGTACAGCGGCATAACCATCTTTTTCTTCTGTACGAATCTGCGTAACAACACACGGACCAGCCTCAATTACGGTGCAAGGGATGTTCTTTCCATCAGCACCGAATACGGAAGTCATTCCGATTTTTTTGCCGATTAATCCTGGCATTTTACGATATGTGTTTTAATTAAACATCAGCTGCATAGCCATTTGCGGAGGCATTGCCCGCAACTTCGGCCCTATGGCCTTTGCTGCTCGGCGATGATTGTGACATCCGTCAGAACCACCGCTTTTTAGGCATTGCGCACACCTGGGTACAGCTCCCTGCATTTTTTGCGGGGGTGCAAAGATATAAACATTTTTTGAACAAGCAAAAAAACTTGCAAGGTGTCCCGTTCCTGCCCCCACCTGGTACACTTTTGCCCAAAAAACTCCTACCGCCTGGACAGACAGCAGGAGCTCCTTTAACCTTTACATTTTAATACGCATTGCCACCAGAAAAAGATCCCTTCAACAATACCCCTTTAAACAGATCTATTCAACAAGGCGTCTTTAAACAAATCCCTTCAACAGGGCGTCCTTAAACAGATCTATTCAGCAAGGCGTCCTTAAACAGATCCCTTCAACAATGCTTAGTAATGCATGTCAAATATGGTACCGTATTTAGTATAGACCTCCGAATCTGAAATATGGCCGGAATTGTCGTACAGCATCAGTGTCCCGGCAGAAATCGCATCCGCCTGGGCCGATGAAAGCACTAACATGTGGAGTGTGGTCCCTTCTTGCTGCGGCCAGGCCCTAAGCAGTGTAAGGGCAGGGTTTGAATGGATGTCAAGAGTCTCTATCTTGTTACCTTGGCAGGTCAGCTGCTTAAGAGAGGTAAGGGTAGAAAGACCTGTTATCTCAGTCAGGTTGTTGCCTTGCACGTACAGGTTCTTCAGTTCTGTACAGCCGGTATGACCTGAAAAATTGATGAAAGTTACACCGGAATTCATGCAATTGACTTCCTTGAGTTCAGTATAATACTTCAGATCCAGCGCTCTGTTGAACTTAATTTCTCCCATAAGCAGGTATTCAAGACTGTAGGATCCTTCAAAATGGAAATCCGTAAGGTTGGAGTCATACAGACAGTTTATAATTGCCAGATCCTGACAATTATAACAATACAGTTTCTGGAGATACTGGTATTCTGGAACGTACAAACTCAGCAGTTTTGTTTCGGAAACATCAAGATACTGAAGATATGGGCTGTTGGAAATATTCAGAGAGGCAATATCGTTGATAGAGCAATCCAGATACTGAAGATTACTGTTTTCAGAAAGATTCAGTTCGGTCAGAGGCCCTGAAACTCCTGGATGCGTGTTGTATGCGCCTCTTACAATGAGTACCATAAGGTTTTTGAATTCTTCTATTCCTTTCAGCGATGATGCCTTCATGAAATGGACCGTCTTACCGCCTATCTCTTCTGTATAGTAATCTCCGGTTGTTGAACAGTTGTAACATTCTATCTGGGTAACATCCAGGGCCTCGCTCTTGCTGATTTCACCGTCTCCGTCGGCATCGAAATTAGCCACGCAGTAGGCTTTGAAACTTTCGTCTTCAAACTCAACAAACGGCTCAAGTGTCACATTGAGAGCCGCCATATTGACCCTGTGACTGCGCTGTATGACAAAATTCTTGGTCGTGGATTTCTTGAACACTCCCTTGACACCGCCTGAAGTTCCAATTACGGTTATCGTAAAACCGTTGGCAAATGTTACAGGAGGCAGTACAAAATTGAATTCCGTGGCATTTTCCGCTGTTGAACCGATAGTCAGCGGAGAGATGGAGTTTATCCTGACCTTTTTGCTCCTGGCTCCATTTTCAACGATGCTTGAAGAAGGTATATTATCCGCTCCAATTGTAATCTCCATATCGCCTGCAAGGTACTCTCCGTTGTTTCCTGTGATGATAACCTCAGTCACAGCCACATCGGTTCCATAGAGTTTCAGCCTCAGATATCCTCCCACATTCTTGAAAAAGAAATCCGTGGTGTTTACCGGAGCCTTTGCTACCATCAGATTGCAGTTTTGCCCAAACGAATTTACCGCATAGGCCTGCTCTGAAGGAAGGTTAATTGTCATAACCCCGTCAGATGTTATCGTGTTGAAGTATGAGCAAGGATAAGCGGCGTAAATGGCGTCAAGAGGTTGAGGGTTTGAAGGCTCTCCCTCATCCATCTTCTCGAAATCTCCGGACTGGTCGCCGGTTCTTCCTGTGAAGCGGTAAATTTCATGCAACGTAGAACCGTTGAATACAGAAATGAAGTCGGCGTTGTTCCACAGGACTTTCAAGTTTTCTCCAAGATAAACCTTTGTGCCGGACTGTTCCGGACTCTCCGTAGAGGCATGGAACACCGGGCTTTCCTCAACAGCTTCAACCGGACCTTCGTCAATTACAGGTTGGCTGTCTTCCTTGCTGCAGGCTGAAAAGGCCAGGAGCGCTGCAAGCACCAATATGTTTCTGATATTTATACTCATAGTTTTTGCTTTTCTGTCAGAATTCATTCTCAATTACCATTAAACCAAAGCAGTCAACTGCTATATGAAACCAATGCCATCGACTGTTACATTAACCAGCCAAAGCAGTCAACTGCCACATTGTGATTAGTCCCATCCGCTTTCGGATTCATCTACAACTGATTCTGTAGGCGATTCGCAAATTATGCCCTGGAACTGAAATTCAAAAACCTTTGAACAAGGCTTCTCGTAATTTTCCTTTTGTTTTTCCATAGTGTTCTTCTTGAAAATATTTTGACAAAATTAGAAACCACCCGCCTTGAAACGTTAATGATTTTTCATTAAACCGAGGGGCGGACAAGGCTAAAACACATTAAATTCATACTTTTGGGCCAGATAACTTATCTTTGCCCAAGTAATGGTCTTTGTAATGAGAATTCGTTTAATCACGACATTGGTCTTGGTGATGGCTGTCCTTGGCTCCTGCACTGACCCCAGGACCGGAGACTCTGTGGATGACACCTTTGTTACAGAGCTGATTTCCCAGGCTTCGGCTGATTTGGAAAGCCAGCATTTTGACTCAGCGATGGAAAAAGCCATCCAAGCACTAAGGATGGCGGAACAGGCGGACAATCAGCTTCAGAGGGTGAAGGCTCTTTGCTGCATCACCGGGATAGACATTATGACAAGCCGGGATTCAGCCGCCTGGGAATCGGCCATCCGGGCGGAAGGAATCGCCCGTAAGGAAGGTTTCAGGGAGGATTTGGCAGGAATACTCATTTCAAAGGCCAAACTCTGCTCTTATGCTGAAATTTCTCCTGAGACTGGACGTAACGATGAGGGGCTAGGGTATGCAAACGAGGCTCTGGCTATCGCAGAGAAACTGTCCGATGCTGAAAAACAGGCAGAAGCCTGCTATGTCATAGGATCCCTATATATCAACAAGAACAGGTGGAACGACCAGATAGACACAGCTCTTTACAACACAGCCGGACGTTACCTTGACAAGGGGCAGGCCATTGCGGACACCTATGATATTCCAAAGCTAAAACGGAACGGCATAATGTTCCGCTCACGCTGGTTCCAGCAGGGAGACCGCAACGAGGAGGCCGTTGGGTATTTCACCCAAGTCCTGGCAACCCTCAAGAATTCCGACCATCTTACGGCCTCCAGCCTGTACGATCGCCTTGTCCGCCTTTACACCCGGCTCGGAGACAGCCAAAAGGCACTTGACTGCCACGACTTGTATGTAAGGCATCTCCAGCAGTACATCATCCAAAAAAACGACGATATTCTTCAGGAAACCCAGACAAAGTTCGAAGTGGAGAAGAAAGAGCGAGCAATCGAGATCGGACGCTACCGTACCGCCATACTGGTTCTGGCTGTGATACTGGCTCTTGGAGCATTGGCAGCCGCTTTCCGGAAGATCAAAACGGTCCGCAAGCGCAACACGGCTCTGGCCAGAAGCAACAGCATCAATGAACAGATAATATCCTTCCTCTCCTCATCGCTGAGAAGCCCGGACAACAAGTTTTCATCAGAATTCGAGACCCTTTCTTCACAAGCCGCATCCATGACAGAATCTCAAATCCGGGAAAAATGCTCCGAAATAGCAGAAAAAACAGATTTGCTCAACGATGAGATCACCAAATATATCGGTGATCTCCTGATTGAAAGGCGCAACAGAATTGCCGAAACGGGGCTTAGCCAGAGGGAGATTGAAATCATCCGCCTCTCAGCCCAGGGATTCAAAGCTTCAGAGATAGCAGAAAAACTGTTCCTCAGTGTCCACACTGTAAACACCCACCGCCAGAGGATATACTCCAAAATGGAAGTGCGGAACATTTCTGAAATGCTCCGCAAGAGCAAATCACTTGGAATCATATAAAAAGAAATGCTCCCAACCTCGCAAAAACAGAGAGGTCAGGAGCACTTTGAGGTGTTTTTGTACCCACCCTCATCAAAACAGAGAGGTCAGGAGCACTTGCGTTTTACTTCAGATAGTAGGTAACGGATGTAACAACTCTTACCTTCTTGATGTAATCTGTTGTCTCGTCAAGATCCTCGATGGAGAACTGGCCCTGGCTGGCAGTCTTGATCTTTCCGAGGCTGCTGCCGCAGTTGTCGGCAAACTGCTGGGCGGCTTCCTTTGCTTTCGCAGTAGCTTCCTTGATCATTTCCGGCTTCAGGTCATTAAGGCCGGTGAAATCGTAAGAAGCCCAGTCGCTGATGATAATGTCCTTCTTCAGCATCTCGGATGTCAGAGTTTTCACCAGGTTCCTGATTGCATCTACCTTGTTGGTTGAGATTGTCATTGACTGGTTTATCTGCCACTTGTAAGCAGGCTTGTTGTTGGAATACCTGTACTGGTCCTCGAGATTGCTTACGGATGGTGAAGCCTCAAAGATTTCATCGTCCGTGATACCTGCCTGTTTGATGAAGTCCTTTACAGTCTTGGTGTTAGCATCAACAGAAGCGTAGAGAGAGGACAGGTCGTTGCCCTGCCTTCCGAAAGAAACTCTCCAGATAGCCTTGTCGGCCGGAACCTGCTGCTCTGAAAGTCCCTTTACAGTAACCACGTTGTCCATAGACTTGAACTTTACGATACCGCTCCTAAGACAAAGCCCCAGAGCCAGAAGTCCTACGGCAATCAGACCAGCCGCCAGAACCTTGTTTCCTTTTTTCTGATTTTCAGTCATAGCTTTTTTAAGTATTAAGTTAATTATGCTTCAAATATAATCAATCAAACAAAAACATACATTAACATATATGCAAAAAGAGTGCAGAATTTGCTAAATTTGCCGCGGCTTGCCGGAAAAATCCTTTTTTCACATTGGAAACGGAAAGCATCAGGAGTTGCTGAAAACTTTCGCCCGGCATATAGCGAACCGACCATTTAAGAAATATAAACTTTTTAAATAGCTTATAATATGATTATTGTAGATGTACAAGGTAGAGAGATCCTCGATTCAAGAGGAAATCCTACGATTGAAGTTGAGGTAACCCTCGATTCAGGTTTCAAAGGTGTAGCAGCAGTTCCTTCCGGAGCTTCTACCGGTGAGAACGAGGCAATAGAGCTCCGCGACAAGGACCCTAAGCGCTACGGCGGAAAGGGCGTGCTCAAGGCTGTAAAGAACGTGAACGATATCATCGCCCCTAAGATCATAGGTATGGACGCTCTCCAGCAGAGAGAGATAGACGAGCTCATGATCAAGCTGGACGGCACTAAGAACAAGGCGAAGCTGGGCGCAAACGCAATCCTCGGTGTATCTCTCGCAGTTGCAAAGGCCGCTGCCGAGGAACTCGAGATTCCACTCTACAGATATATCGGCGGAACAAACGCTTACGTGCTTCCTGTTCCTATGATGAACATCATCAACGGTGGCGCTCACTCAGACGCCCCTATCGCTTTCCAGGAGTTCATGATCAGGCCTATCGGAGCCAAGAACATGGCAGAAGGCGTAAGAATGGGTGCTGAGGTATTCCACGCCCTGAAGAAAGTCCTCAAGGAGAGAGGCCTTTCAACCGCTGTCGGTGACGAGGGAGGTTTTGCTCCGGCACTCAAGGGCATAGACGACGCCCTGGACTGCATCGTTGAGGCTATCAAGGCAGCCGGCTACAAGCCAGGAAAGGATGTTACCATCGCTCTGGACTGCGCAGCCAGCGAGTTCTCCGTAAAGAAGGGCACAAAGTATTCATACGACTACTCACAGCTGAACAACGGCACCAAGAAAGAGCCTAAAGGCAAATGCCTTACAGCAGACGAGCAGGTTGCATACCTGGAGAAACTCTGCAAGAAGTACCCTATCGATTCCATCGAGGACGGTATGGACCAGAACGACTGGGACGGATGGGTAAAACTTACAAAGGCCATCGGCGACCACGTTCAGCTCGTTGGAGACGACCTCTTTGTAACCAACGTTTCCTATCTTGAAAAAGGTATCAAGAAGGGTGCTGCAAACTCCATCCTGATCAAGGTCAACCAGATCGGTTCCCTGACCGAGACTCTGGACGCCATCGAGATGGCTCACCGCAACGGTTACACCACCGTCACTTCACACAGAAGCGGCGAGACCGAGGACACCACCATCGCAGACATCGCTGTTGCAACCAACAGCGGCCAGATCAAGACCGGTTCACTCAGCCGTACAGACCGTATCGCCAAGTACAACCGCCTTATGAAGATTGAGCTTGAACTCGGCTCCACCGCTCGTTACGGTTACAAGAAAATCAAATAACATTGGCACTCAAAATCTTGTGGTACAAGATTTTACGTATAAAGCCCTGCAGCAATACCGCCGCAGGGTTTTATGTTTTACCACTTGACCATCAGGGATTTAGATGCCACTCTCTTTGAATGGAAAAATACTATATCTTTGCAGACAGAATCTATCAAGACATATTATGGACAAGAAAGAATTGATGAGAAGAGCAATCCGGCTTTCAGACGAAAGCATGGAGAAGGGCGGCGGGCCATTTGGAGCCGTGATTGCCCGTAATGGAGAAATAGTTGCGGAAGGAAGCAACAGCGTAACAATCAACTGCGACCCAACCGCACATGCTGAAGTGACAGCCATCCGCAACGCTACAAAGAAACTTGGAACCTTTGACCTTACCGGATGTGAAATATACACATCCTGCGAGCCTTGTCCAATGTGCCTTGGTGCAATCTACTGGGCACACCTGGACAAAATCTACTACGCAAACAACCGCAAGGATGCCGCAAACATCGGATTCGACGACGATTTCATCTACCAGGAGATAGAACTCAAGCCTGAATACCGGCAGAAAAAATCCGAGAAGCTGCTCAGAAAAGAAGCACTCGAGGTTTTCAAGAAGTGGCAGGACAAGGAAGACAAAACGGAGTACTGATTCAGCACTCCGTTTTTCTTTTTAAAGTCCTGTGTGCATAGTAGATAATCCAATGTACGACCTTGCACGGTTTGACCTTGAAAGCTACAGTTCCCAGGTGGTGGTGCCGTCTTTGTTGTCCTTGAGCTGGATGCCGAGGGCTTTGAGGGTATCGCGGATCTGGTCGCTCTTTCCCCAGTCTTTGTTGGCACGGGCGGTCTTGCGGTCTTCAATGATGTAGTTCATCAGGCCGTCTATAACCTTTGATGAGTTGGACCGGCCGTCTGCCGACTGGGCTGAATCTTCATCTATGAGGCCGAGAATATCCGTTACAACCTCCTTGAACAGAGCGGTTACTGCATCCTTTTCCGCTTTTGTCAAGACGATCCTGCCCTCTTTGGCATTGTTCACGATCTTTACAAGTTCGTAGATGTATGACAACGCCACAGGAGTGTTCATATCGTCGCAGAGGGCGGTGAAGATGTCTTCACGTATCTTGCTGATTTCCTCAGCGATGCCGGAAGCAGGAACTTTAGAGTCGTTGACGGATGACTGAACTTCTGCGCCCTCGGAAGTTTTGAGAGACGAGGCATCCTTTATTGCCTGCATAAGGCGCTTGAGGCCCTTCTCCGCAGCTTGCAGGGCGGAGTTGGAGAAGTCCAATGTTCCGCGATAATGGGCCTGGAGGATGAAGAAGCGCACCGTCATAGGAGTATAGGCCTGCTCAAGGTTAGGATTGGTACCGTTGAAAAGCTCGTCAAGGGTGATGAAGTTGCCAAGAGACTTGCCCATCTTGCGGCCCTCTATGGTAATCAGGTTGTTGTGCATCCAATATTTTACCCCGCCGGAACCTCTTTCCGCAAAGTTCTGGGCCATCTCACACTCGTGGTGAGGGAACATCAGGTCCATTCCTCCGCCGTGGATGTCGAACTCCTTGCCAAGGTATTTCTCTCCCATAGCGGAGCACTCCATGTGCCAGCCCGGGAAACCGTCTCCCCAAGGGGAAGGCCAGCGCATGATATGCTCAGGGCTTGCCTTTTTCCAGAGGGCGAAGTCAGCTGAAGAACGTTTGTCCTGCTGCCCGTCAAGCTCTCTTGTGTTGTGGAGCATCTCATCCAGGTTACGGCCGCTAAGAGCTCCATAGTTATGGTTTTGGGCATATTTCTGCACATCAAAATAGACGGAACCGTTGCTTATGTAGGCATAGCCGTTATCCAGTATCTTCTTGATGAACTCTATCTGCTCTATGATGTGGCCTGAAGCATTCGGTTCAATGCTTGGCGGAAGCACGTTGAGCTTTGCCATAGCCTGGCGGAAATGCACGGTATAAGTCTGTGCAACCTCCATTGGTTCAAGCTGTTCCAAGCGAGCCTTCTTTGCTATCTTATCTTCTCCCTCATCTGCATCGTGCTCCAGATGTCCAACATCAGTTATGTTGCGCACATAACGGACCTTGTAGCCTATATTCCTCAGCAGGCGCACAAGAACATCAAAAGTGACGCCCGGCCTCGCGTGGCCAAGATGAGGGTCTCCGTAAACAGTAGGACCGCAAACATACAGGCCCACTCTGCCAGGGGTTATTGTTTCAAGCCTTTCCTTCCTTCTGGAAAGAGTATTGTAGAGATAAAATTCCCTTTTTATATCTGAACTCATAAAAACAGCCGGCGGCGTTTTGTTACCGCCGGATGCAAAGTTACTAATCTATCCAGATTTTCTGCAAATCCCCTGGCGATTTCAGTCGGGGTCGGGCAAAGACATCTTGTATGCCACAATTTCACTCGAGTATTTGTCTTCCCCACTCTTGCTGACATACTTGAAGTATCTCAACCTGCCTACCAGCTCAAGGAAAACCCCTTTCCTGACCTTTGAAAAATCCATCATCCCCTTGGAAGACCAGGCCGCGATGCTGTGCCACATCGTCTCTTCCTTGAACTGCCCGTCCTTTCCCTTGAAAACCTCGTGCGTAGCCAGGGAGAAACGTATGACCTTGACGCCTCCCTCCAATTCGGTCACCTTGGGGTCAGCTCCCACGTTGCCCCTCAGCTCCACTCTGTTCAGTGTTCTCTCCATAAATCTTTTTCATTGTTTGTTCCATAAATCACTTAGAATGAACACCGCAAAGGAAACATTACATAAGCCGGCATGCCAAATCATATCCGGATATAATCGTTTATAATCGTTTTAGGGAAAATGACACGGTTATCCCTTAACCGGGGCTCCGATTCTTGAAATAGTTTTCACAATCTTGGATTCTCACTCTTTCAGAACCTGAATTACATTTTCGGGATTGTCAAAAAAGGCCTTTCTTTTTTCAGACTTGAGAACATCCACAGAAGGAGGGTGGTAATTTTGAACGGGACGGATAAAATGCCAAAGCAACAAAAGGGTATGTATATGGAGGCCAGAAGATGTCCTTCTTGCGGAAAAGAGGTGGTCGGGCGTACGGACAAAAGGTTCTGCAGTGATGAATGCCGCATATTCTACAACAATGCCCTCCGCAAGAAAAGACGAAACAGAAACTCGAGGATAGTCAAAGCCATCACCTCAAACGTGAAGGAGCTAGATAGGGCTGATGCAAAAAAATTGCTAAGATTGTTGGAAAGAATTAGCAAAGTGTTTGAAATTATGAGTACCTTCGCTAAAACAAGACACAGAAAGCTATGACACAAAACATAAAGCATATCAGCATTCCTTATTTGGCATTGGCCGCGTTTTTCGCCCTCTTTGCTGCCACTTCCTGCGTGGAGAATTCTTCCAAGTACAAACAGCTTCAGGCTCAGATAGATTCCTTGAAGGGCAATTACGGCACCCAGAAGAACGTCCTGGATGAAGTGTTCGCAACCCTGAACGAGGTGGAAGCCGGGCTTAAAGATGTCAGGCAGAAAGAGGATATACTGGCAGTGGAAACCAGCAAAGACGGACTTGATGTGCCTGAAGCCCAAAGAGTTCAGATCATGGAAGACATCTACGCTCTGAAGAATGCAATTGACAGCTACAAGGAAAAGATAGAACAACTGAAAAAAGACAGCCAGATCAAGAGCGTGGAGTTCAAGAAGAAACTTAATTCCCTCCAGAAAGAACTTGAAGAGAAATCCAGAGCCATTGAATCTCTGCAAAAGCAGCTTCAAGAGAAAGATTTGATAATCAGCCGCAAGGAGCAGACAATAGACAGTCTGGGGCATCATGTCTCTGATTTGAAGGAAGACATAACTGTCCTTACAGGAGAGAAGGAGGAACTGAAGGATAAAGTGGCGTCTCAGGACAGGGCACTGTTTTCAGCCTACTACATCATAGGAAGCAAGAATGACCTCATCGAGGCAGGTGTCATATCTAAGGGTGGGCTTTTCAAATCAGCCAAGGTCTCCTACGAGGCTGAAAAATCTTCTTTCATAAAAATAGACTACAGGGAGATTTCCACCATAAACACCAACGCAGCAAAGGCCAAGGTCCTTTCCAACCACAGGAAAGGAACCTACACATTGGAGGAAGTGGACGGGGAAACCATTATAAACATCTCTGATCCTGAAGGTTTCTGGGAGCAGACAAAATACCTTGTCATCCAAACCCAGTAATCCGGGCACGACTCTTTACTGAAAAACAGACCTGTGGAAAGTCAGGCCAAATTCCTTTACAATTGAATCATAAGATGAAACAGAATATCCTTCTCCGTGCCTCAAATCTAAGGTACGGGGCACCGCAGTTTGACAAGATCAAAGAAGATGATTATCTGCCGGCTTTCAAAGAAGCCATCAAGCAGGCCTACAATGAAATTGCCGCTATCGCTGAGAACAAAGAGGAACCTACATTCCAGAATACGGTGGAGGCTCTGGAGTTTTCCGGAAAGGCTCTGGATGAGGTAAGCGGCATCTTCTTCAACCTCAACGAGTGCCTCTCCTCAGACAAAATGCAGAGCATCGCTGAGGAAATATCTCCTGAACTTACCAAGCTTTCTCTCCATATATTGTTCAACGACAAGCTTTTCCAAAGGATAAAATTTGTCTATGAGAACCGGAGGAAACTCCATCTCGACAAGGAGCAGGCAAGGCTTCTTGAGAAGAAGTTCCTATCCTTCAAGGAAAATGGAGCTTTGCTTGACGAGGAAGGGAAAAGGCACCTTGCCAAAATCTCTGAAGAGGCCAGTCTCCTGAGCTTGAAGTTCGGGAAAAACGTTCTGGATGCCACCAATGATTTCATCCTTCACCTGACTGACAAGGAGGACATAACTGATCTGCCTGATTATGTGGTTGAAGCAGCTGCCCAGGAAGCCAAGGAAAGGAAACTGAAGGGATGGGTGTTCACCCTCCAGGCTCCAAGCTATTCAGCTTTCATGAAATTCTCGCCGAAAAGGGAACTGAGGAAAAAGATGTACTTTGCCTACGGCTCCCGTTGCCTTGGAGGGAAATATGACAATACGGCCATAACAAGAAGGATACTGGAACTGAGAATGGATTCGGCCAACCTCCTGGGGTTCAAGAACCCGGCGCAGGCAGCACTGAAATACAGGATGGCAAAGAACACCAAGACCGTGAACTCTTTCCTCAAGAACCTTCTGGACAAGACTCTTCCTTACGGTAAAAAGGACGTGGAGAGAATTGAGGAATTTGCCCGCAAACATGGTTTCAGGGAAGAAGACGGCACTCCGGGCACTCTCCAAGGCTGGGATTTTGCCTACTGGAGTGAAAAACTCCGCCAGAGCCGATACAGTCTCAGCGATGATATGGTCAAGCCGTTCTTCAAGCTCGAGAATGTCCAGCAGAGCCTTTTCCTTCTTGCAAACCGCCTCTATGGAATCCGCTTCGTGGAAGCCAAGGACATTCCAGCTTACCACAAAGACGTGAAAGTTTACGACGTGCTTGATGAGGACGGAAGTCATCTGGCCCTTTTTTACAGCGACTTCTTCCCAAGAAAGAGCAAAAGGGGCGGAGCCTGGATGACATCCTTCCGGGACAGTGGCGGCATACCTGAAGAAAGGCCGCTGATTTCCATCGTCTGCAACTTCACCAAGCCAACCCCTACCAAACCGTCTCTTTTGACCTTCAGCGAGGTGACAACCGTTCTGCACGAATTCGGGCACGCCCTGCACGGCATAATGGGCAAGGGAAAATATCCGTCCTTGACAGGCACATCCGTAACACGGGACTTTGTTGAACTCCCGTCCCAGATTATGGAAAACTGGGCGGTTGAAGAAGAATTCCTCAAGATGGCCGGAAGGCATTACAAGACAAACAAGGTCATAGGCAAAGAGCTTATTTCCAAGATCAAGCGTGCCAGAAACTACAACAGCGGCTACGCCTTTGTACGCCAGCTGGCTTTCGGCATTACCGACATGGCTCTGCACACAATGTCAAAGAAGAAAATCGATGAGATAAAAACTCCGGCCGATCTTGAAAAACTGGAAAACCGCCTAAAAGAGAAATGCAGGCTCCTGCCTAACGCCAAAGGCTGTGCTTTCTGCCCAAGTTTCACCCACATTTTCTCAGGCGGATATGCTGCAGGATACTATTCCTACAAGTGGGCGGAAGTGCTTGAGGCTGACGCCTTCTCGCTCTTCAAGAAGAACGGCGTCTTTGACAGGAAGACCGCCGGGAGTTTCAGGGAAAACATCCTGGAGAAAGGCAACATGGAAGATGCTGCCACCCTCTACCGCAACTTCCGCGGCCGAGATCCGAAACCAGACGCTCTGCTTAAGCGTTGCGGAATGAGATAAAGCCGCCAATAAATACTGCACGCTCAGCAACAGACCGTTATAACATCATTCAGATCTGTGGTATAGTTTCTGGAAAGGTGCTCGCGCCTCATTTCCCATTTTTCTTTCCTCTCAGCGATGCCCGAAGATGTTTTGCCTTGCAACACTCCGGCCGGTTTTCTGACTCTGCGGTTGAAGATTGCGCTCTCTCCCTGTACGGCCAAGTGAAGCGTGCTGCGTCCGTAACGGCGGTTGACTTCATCCATCAGGAGGTCTATCTTCCGGTTGCGCTCATAATCAGGCTGATAGTAAAGGTTCTGCTGGATGTGGCCGTCGGGAACTATCCCGCTTACCGTAACTCCTGCCTTCTTGTAGGCATACCCGGGCCGATACACTTTCTCCAAAGCCTCCAGGCAGCCTTCCACCAGACCTATGGAGCTGTCTTCAGCCTCCGGAAATTCCACCACCGCACGATTGTAGTACTGCGGAAGGTCTTCCCTGAAGAAACTGGTCATAAGAAACACTGTAGCATACAAGGCGGAACTGTTCTGGGCCCTGAGTTTCCGGGCGCAGGAAGACGCGAAGTTAGATACCGCAGTCTTAAGCTGCCCGATGTCAGATACAAGTTCCCCGAAACTGCGGCTGGTAGTGATGGTCTGCTTGAGCTGCCTGTGGTCCAGGCGGATGACATCCCTCCCCATAAGCTCCTCGTATGTTCTCAGGCCGCACACCCCCATCCTCTGCTTTATCCAGTAAGGCCCCTTCTCCACAAAGTCCGCCGCCGTCAGAATCCCCATCGCCGAGAACTTTTTGACAGAGCGGTAGCCTATGCCCCAGACATCCTCCAGCGGCAGCAACGAAATAGCCTTCCGCCGCTGCTCCTCAGAGTCTATCAGGCAGAATCCCCTATATCCCTTGAACTTCTTTGCAAACCTTGTAGCAGCCTTTGCAAGTGTCTTTGAATGAGCGCATCCCACAGATACCGGGATGCCCGTTCCCTTGGTCACCCGGGAAACTATCTCACTCCCCAGAGAAACCACATCTTCCGGCACCATTGAACCGAAATCCACAAACGCCTCATCTATAGAATATACATCCACATTCCCGGCTACATCCCTCAGAATATCCATTGCCCGGCGGCTCATGTCTCCGTAAAGCGTATAGTTGGAAGAGCATATCGCAACATCCACCCCGTTCCTCAGGAACTCCTCCTCAATCTTGAATGCCGGCATTCCCATCTTTATACCCAAAGCCTTGGCTTCCTGGCTTCTGGATACGGCACAGCCATCGTTGTTGGAAAGCACCACAACCGGCCTCCCCTCCAGAGACGGGTCAAACACCCTCTCGCAGGAGACAAAGAAGTTGTTGCAGTCCATCACTCCCAGAAACCGTCCCTGTCTTTCACCATCCATAAAAAATTCTCAACGATTAAGCCCTCTCTCACCTCTTCCTGATTTTCTTTATGGTATATGTAACCACGCCCCACACCATAAAGTTCTGCTCCCGCGTCACTTTTATCTTCTTGTACTTAGGGTTCTCCGGCACAAGCCACAAGACTTCTTCGCATTCATGTTCGGCCTCACCGCCTCTTCCAGGTTTTCCACTTTTCCTTTCAATGTGAATCCTCTTCAAAGTAAACTCCCCGTCCACATAGCACACTGCTATATCTCCTTCCGACGCAGAAATGCTCTTGTCTATCACAATCAAGTCTCCGTCGTCTATACCGGCCACTGTCATCGAATCTCCACTCACCCGCCCGAAAAACGTGGCTGCGGGATTCTTCACCAGCTCCCGGTTCAAATCTATCCCGCTCTCCAGATAATCCTGGGCCGGAGAAGGAAACCCCGCCCTTATGCCACCGTCCGCCACCGGCAGCACCAGAGAAACACTGCTACCTGTCATCCCTGATTATGGAAATCTGGACTTCCTGGGCGTCTCCGATAGTCTCCTCGATGAAGGCTGCTATCTCACTGTTGAAAAGAATGTTGTAGCTGTTCATAATCTTATGTTTTTGTTTGTTTTACTTTTTCACGATGCAAAGGTACTGCCGTGTTTTGACAGGTTGTGTCAATGATTGTTTTTTTATTCTGGATTCAACTATTAAATGCAACAAAATGGACAAATGTCAGAGAGAAACAAATACATAAAAAGTGTTAACTTGCAACTGTTTTAAGACAAAACATACTTACACCATGAGAAGGATATTCATACTGGCGCTTGCAATGCTCTCTTCAGCATCTTTCACCGCGGCACAGACACAGAAGGCTGCCGCCAAGACATCAGAGCCAAACGATGTGCAGGCGGCCAAAGCAGACACAAAGAAACAGGACTGGGCGCAGTTCTATGTGTTCCGGAAAGACAATGCCATAATCGCCGAGAAAATGAAAATTGCTGAAAAAGACAAGGAACAAAAGGCAAAATGCGCCAAGTGCGAGTGGAAAAGCCGCAAGGTGAAGGCAGTGCTTATGGGAGACTCCATCACAGAACTGTGGTGGGACCTTGATTCCACATTCTTCCGCGGCAACAACTTTGTGGGCAGGGGAATCTCCGGGCAGACAACAAGCGAGATGCTGGTCCGTTTCCGCAGGGATGTGCTGAACCTGAACCCTCAGTACGTGTTCATTATGGCAGGCACCAACGATGTAGCCCAGAACAACGGCATAATCTCCCTGGAGAACATTCTTGGCAACCTGAAGTCTATGGTGGAACTTGCCAAGGCACACAATATCAAGCCGATACTCTGCTCCGTACCTCCTGCAGCAGGATTTATCTGGAGGAAGGACCTCGCCCCGGCACAGGACATCATCAAACTTAACAAGATGATAAGAGAATATGCCGCTGGAGAAGGTATCCCTTACATAGACTACCATTCTCTGCTGGCCGATGAAAACGGAGGCTTCCCGAAGAAGTACTCAAAGGATGGTGTGCACCCTATTATTGCGGGCTATAAAGTTATGGAAGGATTATTGCTGGAGGAGTTCAAGAAGATAGACAAATAAAACCTCTACAGCTATGAAAAAAATCATTGCACTTTTGGCCTCAGCGATAATTCTGCTGGCCCTGCCTTCAAAGGCAGATGCCCAGACGATCCGCGACAAGTACGGAAGCCAGATAGGATCCATCCAGAGCGACGGCACCATCAGGGACAAATACGGCTCACAGACTGGCAAGATAAACAATGACGGCACAGTACGGGACAAGTACGGCTCCCAGATAGGAAAGATAGACTCCGACGGCACCATCAGGGACAAATATGGCAGCCAGGTTGGAAAAGTCAATTCAGACGGAGTGGTACGCGACAAGTACGGAAGCCAGATCGGCAAGGTGGACAACGACGGCACTATCCGAGACAAATATGGCTCCCAGATAGGTTCCGCCAGAGGCATCCCGAAAAACTGGGCCGGCCTGTACTTCTTCTTCAGCCTGAACTGACAACAGAGAGACCCTATGATAAAAAAAGCGGCAGAATCAATTCTGTCGCTTTATTTTGTAGCGCGGGGCGGGCTTGAACCGCCGACCTCATGATTATGAATCATGCGCTCTAACCAGCTGAGCTACCGCGCCATCACTGTGCCCAGCAGCTGGCTGGACTTTCAGATTTGTTGAGATACCCGGATTCGAACCAGGACTAAGAGGACCAGAATCTCTTGTGCTGCCATTACACCATATCTCAATACTCCCAACTGGTTTTGGGGTTGCAAAAGTAAGAATTTTTATCTTATTCACAAATTTTTTCAACAAGTACTGTCGCATAAACCGCTACACCCTCTTCCCGGCCCACAAATCCGGCACCTTCCGTAGTGGTTGCTTTGACTGATATGTCCTCAATGCTGCAAGCATAGCCGGAATCCGGACTGATGCCTCTCCTGTGGCAGAAATCCTTGGCTGCGGCAGACAAAGTCTCCGCAAGGGTTTCCCTCATCTTGAGGATGTAAGGGGCCACTTTAGGCTTCTGGAGGAGAATGGTAATGTCTGCGTTCACCAAGCGGTATCCTCTCTCAAGGATGAGGTTGTAGGTCCTCCGGAGAAGGATCTTGCTGTCTATCCCCTTGAATTCCGCGCTGGAATCCGGGAAATGATGTCCGATATCGCCGAGGGAAAGAGCTCCCAAAAGGGCGTCGCAGAGAGCATGTATTGCCACATCTCCGTCTGAATGAGCTATCAGGCCTTTTGTGTGCGGGATGTCAACTCCACCAAGAACCAGTCTCAGTCCAGGGGCCAGAAGATGCACGTCATATCCGTTGCCGATTCTGAATGTCTGTTTCATATACCGCAAAGTTAAAACTTTATTAATCGTTCCTATGTTTTTTTCGCAAATTCCAGCTCACAGTGCAACATGGACATAGTAATATAGTATCGATTAAATGGCACTTGAAATAACCCGTTTGGAATATATTGAGTATATTTGAGGTTTAGACAAAGAAATGTTATTTGACAGATATGGGTTTCAAGTTTTTTCATCTGCCGGAACACAGGGTTTTTGACTATCCGAGCAGATATTACAACAAGGATCTCGAGAAATTCGAGGGGATAAACGCAGAAATCAAGGCTTCCGAGAGCGGTAAGGAATATGTGCCCGGCAGCATCGTAAGCAAGGGCTTCAGAAAGCCTTACCGGGAGCTCAAGAGGGCCGACGGGGGATATGGCCGAGGAAAGAGATACGTTGTGTATATTCTTATCGCTGTGATACTTGTGGCCTTGCTTTACTTTACCAAGGCTCTTCATCTGCTGTTCCAGGCCTACCAGATCAACCATCAGTAGGAACAAAGACTTTCTTTTGAGTTTCATCTATATTAGTTGACGGATGTTAAAAGTTTTACCTGAACATATTTACAGCCTGATTGCCGCCGGAGAAGTTATCCAGAGACCGGCTTCTGTAGTCAAGGAACTGATGGAGAACTCCGCTGACGCCGGAGCCACTTCCATCATGCTGGTGGTGTCTGACTACGGGAAAACACTCATCCAGGTTATTGACAACGGCTGCGGAATGACTTCGGAAGAGGCAGGGCTTTGTTTCCTCTCACACGCAACATCCAAGATAGACAGTGTGGAAGACCTCCAGAATCTGTCAACTTTCGGATTCCGTGGAGAGGCTCTGGCTTCAATAGCCGCCTGTGCAGACGTGACTCTCAAGACTCGCAAGAGAGGACTGGAAACCGGGGCAGAAGTACATATATCTGGTGGCAAAGTTCTTGAAACCACTGAAATAGCCTGCCCGGAAGGTTGTAACATAGCTGTCCGCAACCTGTTTTTCAACATACCTGCAAGAAGGAAATTCCTCAAGTCTGACAGCAGCGAATACCGGATGATAGTGTCTGAGTTCACCCGCGTGGCCCTGACCAGGCTGGATATAGAATTCCGCCTCATCTCAAACTCCAAGGAAGTCATAACCCTGCCAAGGGGAAGAAACCTCAAGCAGAGGCTCACTGACCTTTTTGGCTCAGCGATTGGAAAGCAGCTGATAGACATTTCTGTAGAAACCACTGTAGTAAAAGTTTACGGCATAATCGGAACGCCGCAAAGTGCCAAGAAAACCCAGCAGAACACCTTCCTCTTTGCAAACGGAAGATATTTCAGGAGCCCGATGCTTCACAAGGCGGTGCTGAAAGGTTACGGAAACCTTATCCCGGAGGGAAACACTCCTCATTACTTCATTTTCCTTGAAGTCCCGGCCAATGAACTGGACGTGAACATAAGCCCCTCAAAGACTGAGATAAAACTGGAAAACGAACAGGTTATCTTCCAGATTATTGAGGCCGCCGTAAAGGAAGCCATCGGCAAAAACGCCTTTGCTCCTTCTATAGATTTTGACACGGAAGGCGTGCCTCCGGAAATAAGTACAGGAGACGGATTCACCCTAACCCCGGAAGAGAAGAAAATCATGCAGCGCGGCGGGTTCAAACCTCCCAAGATAGACTACAATCCTCTCTTCAATCCGTTTGAAGAAACACCAGGCTACAAAACTGTTCCCAGCTCCATCAACTCAAATCTGGAGGAAGAGCCTCAGGAAAGGCGTATCGTCCAGATAGACAAGAACATCGTTCTTGTTTCTGACGGCAAGGGAGCTCTGCTAGTTGTAAATATAGCCAGAGCACGCCAGCGGATTTTCTACGAACGATACCTGCACTCTCTCCAGAACCACCAGTGCCAGATTCAGGAAGAGCTTTTCCCGAAGACGGTTACACTGGACCACTCTTCCTTTGCCACCCTTATGGACAATGTGGACAAAGTCCGCTCCCTGGGCTTTGAAATCCGTCAGTTCGGCAAAGACTGCATAGTGGTAAGCGGCACTCCGGCAGACTTCAAGGGAGAAAAGTTCTCAGTAGAAGAAACTATGGAGGAAATTGCGGCCTACATAGAAGAAGGAAACCAGGAAGAGTTGTTCCGGAAGGCGGCGGAAGACCTGGTAAGACACTCAAACTTCTCCTACACGGCAGTGATATCCGAACGGGAAGCCCAGAACGTAATAGACCAGCTCTTTTTGTGCAACACTCCGGCGACAGCTCCCAACGGGGGATACACCTTCTTCAGGATAACCGCCGACGAAATCAAACAAAGAATGTTATGAGAAACATACCCCCAGCCCTCAAGCACATAATAATCATCAACGTGATAATGTTCATAGCCACGCTCCTGAACGAGGAGTTCATGCTGGAACATTTCGCCCTGTTCCCGATAGGAACATACTTCTTCCGTCCTTGGCAGCTGATAACACACATGTTCATGCACGGAGGCTTCTTCCACATATTCTTCAACATGTACACGCTGTTCTTCTTCGGAATAGCATTGGAAAGAGTCTGGGGAAGCAAGAAATTCCTGCTCTACTATTTTGTTACAGGGCTCGGAGCCGCAGCCTGCCACCTTCTGGTAATGTATCTCCAGGGGGTTGACTACAACCTGCCAACCGTAGGAGCTTCCGGAGCTGTCTATGGTGTCCTACTAGGTTACGGGATGCTTTTCCCAAACAACAGAATCACGATGATATTCCCGGTTCCGGTAACTCTCAAAGCCAAGTGGTTTGTGCTGATTTTCGGAGCGATAGAACTCGTGACCGGCATATTTGACACCACAAGCGGCATAGCTCACTTCGCCCATCTTGGGGGTATGATATTCGGAGTAATCCTGATACTTATCTGGAAGAAGAAAAACAAACTGTACGAGTGGGTTGAGTAACAGACAGCCCGTCGCTGAGAAAAGAGCAAATGGATGAAGATATGACAGCTTCAAGGAAAAAAAGAAGGATACCGCTACTGTTCGGGATAACATTCAGATTTGTCCTGACAGTTGCCGCCCTGTGCCTTTTCCTGTCATATATTTCTTCATATATAGACCCGTCCAGGTTTTCTGCACCTTTGTTTTTCGGGTTGTATTTCATCCCGATACTTGCCATCAACATCATTCTGTTTATGATAGCGCTCCTGGGCCGCAGCAAAAGTGTCTGGATACCGCTGATTGCCATCCTTCCGGCTTTGCTTTTTGCCGAAAGGTTTTTCAAGTTCAAGAGTTCAGAAGAAACAGCATCAGGTTCAAACCCCATAAAAATAGAAACTTACAATGTGGGCAAATTCTGCCTGTCTTCCGGCGGACTGTCCGCTACCGCCACCATAGACAGCATTTCCAGACATCTTGGCAGTACAGACGCAGACATCATCTGCCTTCAGGAAGCCTATCTGGACAGTACCGGTCAGGCAAAAAGTATTTTTCCGGGTTACCGCTACAGGACATATCACCTGATAAAGCACACCAACGGCAAAAGGAGCGGAAACATCATCCTCAGCAAATACCCTATAGCAAACGGAGGCGTACTGACTTTCAAGTCCAGCACCAACCTCTCCCTGTTTGCGGACATCGTGATAAAAAATGACACGCTCAGATTCTACAACAACCATCTGGAATCATACGCAATCTCCCCCATGGCCCTGATCAAAAAGATAAGGGAAAAAAGAAAAAATTCTGAAGATGTGGCGGAAGAAATAATCAGTGTCCATACCAAGCTCCGCAATACCGGGATCAAAAGGTCCGGACAAGTAGCCGAAGTGCTCAGCCATATACAGAAAAGTCCCTATCCTGCTGTAATTTGCGGAGACTTCAACGATACCCCGATGTCCTATACTTACCACAAACTGTCTTACGGCAGTTTGGATACTTTCAAAGAAACAGGCCATGGTTTTTCAGCCACCTACTCCATGGCATGGCCCCTGCTGAGAATAGACTACATCTTCATTCCAAAAAACAGCACGGCATTAAGCCACAAAACCATAAAGTGCAATTTCTCAGACCATTACCCGGTAATCGCTGAGTTTGCACCAGGAGACTCTCACTCAGATACCGGAACAACCATCAACTAAAAGTAATATGGCAGCAAGACAAGCTTACAAGATGGATCCTAAAATGGAGGTTCAGATAAACAAAGCCATTGAAATCCTGAAGACCGGAGGCGTAATTCTATATCCGACAGATACAATCTGGGGGCTGGGATGTGACGCCACCAACCAAGATGCCGTAAAGAAAGTCTTTGCAATAAAGCAGAGAGAAGAGAGCAAATCACTTGTCACTCTGGTCAGCGATCTGGATATGCTGGCAAGATATGTGGAAACTATTCCTGAAGCGGCCTTGGACCTGATAGAGGTCAACGATGCTCCTATGACCATAATCTACCCGAAAGCCATTGGGCTGGCATCCAACGTGGTGGCTGAAGACGGAAGCGTTGGCATAAGGATTCCTATGAATGAGTTCTGCCGCCAGTTGTGCTTCAAATTCCGCCGCCCGATAGTATCCACATCAGCCAACATCTCCGGAGAAAACCCGCCCAAAGGCTTCAAAGACATAGACCCTCAGATTAAAGAAGCCGCGGACTATGTGGTGCATCCTTCAATGGAAGAAAAGAACTCCACCCACCGGGCATCCCAGATAATCAAGCTGGGAGCCAACGGCCAAATCCAGATAATCCGCAAGTAGAAGCCAATACTCGCTACATCTTAATGAATGACGGGGCCTGATGGCCTGTCAGATGTATGAAGGCTTCTGCATAGTCGCACCAGTACTCCATTCCGCGGAACTTTTCCATCGGGATGTGCCAGTCATTCAGAAGGTCAGGCATATCCTGGCTCACGTGGCAAAGGCAAGCCTTGTGTTTTTTCTCAGCGACAGAACTGATGTCCACATAATCGGTAGGCACAAACTTCATGCTCTGGTTGCCGCTCATGGCCTCCGCATAGAAGAGGTTGAAGCTGTAACCGCTGTATCTCCAGGCGTCATAGACAAGTATCGAGCAGATACGGTGATCGCGATGAGTATCTATAGGCCAATGGGTTATGACAAGCTCAGGTTGCTCTTCCTTTATAACCTGGAGCATCTCGTCGTACTTCTCCTTGTTGATTACCGTAGCTCCGTCCACTTGAGACATGAACCTGTATCTTGCTCCCGTAACCTTGCAGGCCTCAATGCACTCCTTTTCCCTTATGGCCGCAGCTTCATCACCGCTCTTTCCCTTGATTCCGGCTTCTCCCCTCGTAAGATACACGCACACCACATCCCACCCGGCTTGCAGCAGAAGGATCATCGTGCCACCTGCAATAGTCTCAGGATCATCAGGATGTGCTCCTATAACCAGAGCCTTTCTCTTCTTGCCTTTCTTGTTCTTTTCGCCCCTGCCTTCATCTCCGGCCATGTCTTCTGTGCCCGAAAAGGCTTCATTCAAAGATGACGCTGAAAGGATTGAAGGAAGAGACAATGCGGCAGCTCCCGCTGCAACTCCCGCAGAAGTCTTCAGCCAATTTCTTCTGGAAACTTTTTTCATGATTTTCTGTATTTAAATTACTTTGTGTATATCTTTTCCGAGGATGATATTTACTCTTGCCTTTATAGGAGTTTTATCCTTGAGATGCAAAGTATATTTCTGAAACAGAGACCACTGCCGCAGTTTCCACTCTGAGTCTCGACTCCCCCAGAGTAACCGGCAGGAACCCTTTCTGCAAGGCCAGCTCTATTTCCCTTGAGGAGAAATCCCCTTCCGGTCCTATCATGATTACCACACTTAAATCCTTTGAAGCCCGGCAACCATCCCCGTCTATAACTCCATCAACTCCCGGAATGGCCTGGCAATCATCCCCGTCTATAACTCCATCAACTCCCGAAATAGCCTGGCAACCATCCCCGTCTATAACTCCATCAACTCCCGGAATGGCCTGGCAATCATCCCCGTCTATAACTCCGTCTGTCCTCCGGTATGCTTTCATAAAATCTTCAAGACGCTGGCGGATAGTCTTCTTCTCCCCTTCTTCACAGTGGGCTATAAGTTTCAATATCCGCCGGGCAGAAGCTTCTCCGTCTTTGCAAGAACATTTATTCAAGAAATCAGAGACACTTATGCTGTCCGCAATCTCCGGCAAATAAGATTTCAGGCTCTGCTTGGTAGCGGAGAGTGCCAGCGCCTCCAGCCTTTCTTTCTTCACCGATGTCCTGATGGAATGCTCTGATATGACAGGCACTATCTGATCTACCCCGAGTTCAGTAGCCTTTTCCACGAACCACTCGTAACGGTCCATGTTCTTGGTAGGACAGACAGCCATCACAAGATGATAGTTCCTTCCTCCTACTCCATGGCTTTCTTCCAGTACCGCACACTCCATATGAGCCTCTCCTTTCTTGGGAAGCACAATCTTCTCTATGCGGCAGTTGTAAAGCCCGCCTTTACCGTCGATGATGAAAACTATATCCCCTTCCTTGTGGCGCATCACCTTTGCACAATGCTCAGCCTCGGCGGCCGACAAGACCACTCTAGAGGCCACGCCAGATTCTGCGACGTTGTCCCCAAAAAGGGCACGGCCTTTCCTGTCCCTGATATCTGTTGAGTAAAAAAGTTCCATCGCGATAATTATTGCAATACAAAAATAACAATCTGTTCCCAAATAACACCCGTTTTTAGCAAATGCCTGTATCTTAAATATTTACTATTTTGAGGGGTATGGTTTAACAACACCCTTCAAAATATTATCTTCCACATTCTCAGCGATTTGCTAAAAACGGGGTTAATGCTTATGAGATTTTAGTTATTTTTGTGTGCCCTATAGTTTGGCAATTAAAAAGAGTTTTAATATAATATGGCACAAGTAAAGACCACCCGTTATGTAGCCCTGGATGTTCTCAGGGGTATGACCGTGGCGGGTATGATTCTGGTAAACAACCCCGGCAGCTGGGGACATATATTCAAACCATTGAGGCACGCCGCCTGGGCAGGCTGCACTCCTACGGACCTTGTCTTCCCGTTCTTCCTGTTTGTGGTTGGAGCGGCAATGGCATTCTCTTTTGCCAAGTACGGAGAAAGCCTTTCCAAGGCAAGCGTCAAGAAGCTTCTGATAAGGGGCGCTCTGATTTTCCTGGTAGGACTTGCCCTCAACGCCTTTCCGTTCATCAAACTCCCTATGGATCCTGACCATGGCTTCTGGTGGAATGTGGCGGAGAAGTTCAGGCATCTGAGGATCTTCGGAGTGCTGCAGAGAATTGCCATGTGCTACATTGTCGGCGGACTGTTTGCCCTCTGGCTCAAGAAACCTAAGAAAATCATCAGCGCAATGGTTGTGCTGGCCCTTCTGGAAGTGCTAGTTCTCTGGCTCCTCCGCGATGGCCAAGGCGCCTTCCTCTTCGGAGAAACCGTAAAGGATACCATGGCAGGAAGGGCTTCCGGAGCCTTTGACGTGAGCTTCTTCAATGCCCTTGGTCTGAACGGGTCCAACCACGTATACCACGGAGAGGGATTTGACTTTGACCCTGAGGGCCTTATCGGAGTCCTCAGCGGAAGCTGCACCGTTCTGCTGGGATTCCTCATCGGCAATATCTGTCGCACAGAGGAACATAAAATCAATGCCGTAGCCAAGCTGTTCGTCATCGGGATGATCTGCCTTGCTCTGGGTATGATATTCAGCATCTGGCTCCCGATAGTAAAGAAAATCTGGACCGGCTCATACGTTTTGTATGCCGGCGGATGGGCAATACTGATGCTGGGCTTCTTCGCGTACTTCATAGATGTCAAGGGAAAGGAAAAGATGTTCACCCCGTTCAAGGCCCTTGGAATGAACCCTCTGTTCGCCTTTGTAATGGCCGGCCTGTTCTCCAAGATTCTCGGCGGCATGATCAAGTGGACTGTTCCTATGGTCCAGGACGACGGGACAATGGGAGAAAAGACCTACTCCGTCCTGAGCTGGTTCTACCAGAACTGCTGCTGCCCGATCTTCCGTTCAGATTTCTTCGGAGGAAACAACGGCAACAATGAGTTCGCATCTCTGATGTTCGCTATCGTCTATGTGATTGTCTTCACCCTGATGGCATACGCCCTCTACCGCAAGAAGATAGTCATCAAGCTATAGCAACCCGGGTAAACATCCGAGGAAAAGACGGCATGAATGTCATGATTGGCAAGGAGCTGTGCAGATGAAGAAGATGATAATGATCGGCGGCAAGATGTCAGACGCCGTAAGATGGGACGGAATGAACATCGCTGAGATAAGAGAGATGGCCGGGGAAAAGCTGATGGAACCTCATCTGTGCATGGGGTTCCTCTATCTTTTCATCGCTACGGAAGACGGCATCAGCCAGTGCAACGAGGGCGATTGGGTTGCCAAAGACACAGACGGACAACTCCACGTCCTCAAGGCAGAAGATATTGAATAGAAGATGTTTGCAATGGAAAACGGAAGAAGCACAATACTGAAGACATTCACTGTCGGCAGCCTTGAAGAGATTGACAAGGTAGCTGAGGAATTCATACGGTACATCTCTGAGTCTGACCTCCAGAGCAACATCTTTGCCTTCTACGGCAAGATGGGTGCCGGCAAAACCACCTTCATCAAAGCCATCTGCAAGGCCCTGGGCGTACAGGACAACGTCAACAGCCCGACCTTCACCATCATCAACGAATACAAAAGCGCAAAGGGTTTCCCGATCTACCACTTTGACTTCTACCGCATCAACCGCCTCCAGGAAGCCTACGACATCGGCACGGAAGACTACTTCTCAGGAAGCGGCCTCTGCCTTATCGAATGGCCAGAGAAAATCGCTGAGATACTACCTGAAGACTGCATCAAAGTTTCCATCACCACCAACCCCGACCTCAGCCGCACGATAGAGATTTCATAGCCGAAAATGTGATAACAGTAATACAAATCACTGAAACATAGCCAGATAGCTCTGCATTATAGACGAACGGCAAATTCTACACCTTCCCGTATTTCCTCGCCTTCCTGCTGAAGCGGTTCCTGCAGGATCCCAAAAGGAAAGAATAATTTGCTTTGCCCAAATTAGAGAAGCATCAACCAGATCTGTGGTTCAGGCTTAATCTATTATTGGTTTTCTAACTTGTTTTAACCGGTAAAAACTTTGGGGCGGACAGCGTCAATTGTACGTTTTGGTTTGGAGATTCCTTGTGTCGTGAATTACTTTTGGCAGAATGCTAATCAACAAAAAGAGGGTTTATGAAAAAAGAGGAGAATGTGTTAAAGTATGAAACGGCTGTGGAAGATATAAAAAACGCAATTCTTCAAAGTCAGCACAAAGCAATTAAGAATGCTAATAAAGAACTCCTTCAACTCTATTTCAAAATTGGAGAATATGTTTCCCGAAATTCTAGAAATGGATGCTGGGGAAGAGGGGCAATAGAAATCATCAGCATAAGACTACGGGCCGAGATGCCTGGTTTACAAGGTTTTTCTGCTACCAGCATAAAACGTATGAGGCTGTTTTATGAAGCATGGAACAAGTTATACGACAAATCGTCCAACGCGTTGGACGATTTAGATAACGACGTATCTGGACACTTTTATTCTATCGGATTTTCTCAACATTGTATCATTATACACAAAATCAAAAGCTTAGAAGAGAGAATAAATTACATTAAGTTAGCCGCAAAAGAGAATCTCTCCGCCAGAACTCTGGAAAAGTTTATAGCCCAAGATGTTATTCACCATCGAGGTGTATTGCCCAATAATTTTCAAAAGACAATCCCCGACTCTATAACCGCACAACGAGCCATAATGGCATTCAAAGATGAGTATCTGTTGGATTTCATAAATGTTGAACAACTAGGAGCCAGGGATTTGGAAGATGTAGATGAATCAGTGATCGAGAATAGTATTGTTCATAATATCAGAAATTTCATAATGACTTTCGGAAAAGATTTCTCTTTTATAGGGAATCAATATGTGGTCGAGGCTTTTGGTCACACTCACAAGATAGACCTATTGTTTTATAACCGGGCTCTAGCGACATTAGTGGCTGTAGAAATAAAGAAAGGCAACTTTAAACCATCTTACTTAGGACAGTTAAGCATCTATCTGCAAGTTCTCGATGATTTTGTAAGGAAACCTTGGGAAAATCCAAGCATAGGAATTGTTCTATGGGGCTCTGCTGAAAATCTTATGTAGAATATGCCGTGCGATCATACACCAATCCTCTTGGAGTAGCTACTTATAAGTCGGCAGATGAAATGCCGGAAGAATTGAGGAAAGCATTGCCAAATGAAAAGCAATTGAAAGGACTTTTAGAAAGATAGATTATGTTGTGCAAAGTTTATTGTGCGTGTTGTAATGGGCTGGAAGTTACCACAATAACCGTAGAGGTCTCGGTTACAGACGGCATCCAGTTCTTTCTGGTGGGGCTGCCGGACAGCGCTGTCAAGGAAAGCCAGCAGAGGATAGAAAGCACTTTTGCCGTCAACGGGTTCAGGATGCCCGGAAAGAGAATCACAATCAACCTCGCACCGGCCAATATCCGCAAAGAAGGTTCAGCCTTTGATGTAACTCTTGCCATAGGAATCTTGTGCGCATCCGGTCAACTCCCTGAATCAGTAGCCCAAACTCTGAACAGTTTTTTGATACTCGGAGAGCTGGCCCTGGACGGAACGCTGAGGGAAATCCCCGGGGCCCTGCCAATTATCATACACGCCAAAGAGCAAGGGTTCAAAGGTTGCATCCTGCCTTCTTTCTCAGCGATGGAGGGGGCAGAGATTGAAGGCATCTCCGTCTTTGCAGCAGATACTTTCAGGGATGTCATCCGGATACTGCTTTCCCCGGAGGAATCCGCGGACAAGATAGTCACAGCCAAGAGCATAGAACAGTACGAAGACAAGGGAAGAAACACCGCTGGACAAGATGAAGAAGTGCTGAACTACGATTTTGCCCTTGTCAAGGGGCAGCTTCAGGCAAAACGAGGACTGGAGATAGCCGCCGCCGGAGGGCACAACATTCTTCTCAGCGGTTCTCCTGGAAGCGGCAAGACCTTCATGGCCAAGTGCCTCAGAGGCATACTTCCTCCGCTTTCCAAGGAAGAAGCCATTCAGACCAGCAAGATTTACTCGGTGGCCGGGTTGCTGGCTTCTGAATCAGGCAAAGAGAATCATCGCGGAGGACTTCTCAAATGCAGACCTTTCAGGAGCCCTCACCACACCATCACTGTGCCGGCACTGGTGGGTGGCGGAAACAAAGGTCTCCCCGGGGAAATATCACTCGCCCACAACGGGGTGCTCTTTCTTGATGAAATCGCTGAGATGGACAGGCGTTCCATAGAGGTGCTTCGCCAACCGCTGGAAGACGGTATTGTGCAGATAAGCAGGGTGAGGGGAAAGTTTTTCTATCCTGCCCGGTTCATGCTGGTAGCTGCCATGAACCCCTGTCCTTGCGGGCATCTGTATGATGGCAAGGGCCTGTGCAATTGCTCCTCTACTGCCATCATGAGATACCGGAGCAAAATCTCAGGCCCCGTGCTAGACCGTATGGACATTCATCTGAGAATCCGCGCGGTCAAGGCCAACGAACTCATTTTCAGACAAGGTGTCCAAGAAGAGTCCAGCCAGACAATTGCCTGTAGGGTTATAGCCGCAAGAGACATCCAGCTCAAACGCTATAAAGAAAATGACGAGTCTTTTTTCACCAACGCGGCCATACCGCCATCCAAGATTGCAAAATACTGCCCGCTGGGAAAAGCAGAGAAGATATTTATGGAAAATGTTGTCAGCAAGGCCGGTCTCAGCGCCAGAGGCTACACCCGCGTCCTCAAAATAGCACGCACTATAGCTGACCTTCAGGACAGGGCGGAAATAGATATCAACCACCTGGCGGAAGCCGTCAACCTCAGATGTCCGGAAAAGGACGAGATGCCTTGAGCTGTGGCAACAATCAGTATTCCGCCTCTATGATGTACGGAACACCGTTAAGTACCTCAAGGTTTCCGGTATAGATCGTACCGTATCTTGTCTCTTCAGTTTCTACTGTAGTATTGCAGAAGACTGAGATATACCAGTTGCCGGCCTTGGGATTGTTGATTGTCACAACCTTCCCGATTCCGGAAGAAAGATCCTGTGCGTCTGATTCTCCCTTGTAGGCGAACTTCCCTCTGCGGGCGAAAACGAACAGGTCCGGTTCTTTTGGAGCTTGGGGCTGACCGGTGCCGGCAGATGCTGCTTTTGCCGTACTGTCTGCTGAAGCTGCCACACTCTCTGTTGAAACAGCGGGAACAGCCTTCAGGTATATGCGCAGAGTCTTTGTCTTTTTAGGTACCCTTACAAGGAAGTGGTGATACTGCTTGTCACCGATTTTGGCGAAAGCCGGGTCATGGTCGTGTGTAGAGCGGTCCATCACCCTTTCCTCACCGCTTTGGAGTTCACCCTTTACGGTCTGGTAACCGTTGCCGTCCATTGCATACAACAACATGGCGCTCATAAGGTGAAGTCTTTCTCCATAGGCGATAGACTCCGGATGGGATCCGCACATAACCTCACGGCCGGAATTCTCGTATGGCTTGTAAGCCCAGACGGAAGGCTCCCCGGCAATGGAGCGTTTCAAGTGCAAGGTATCTGTCTCGTAGGTAGCCAGAACCTCTGTTCCGGCCGGAAAGTCCAGGCTTTTGTAAGCGTGGTTTCCGAGATTGTGGTACAGGCTGTCAAGATGCAAGTCGTTGCCGTATTTGTAATATCTGAGCAGAGGAGACTTTCTCGGAATGTTCATCCCGGTGTATGTCTTGCCAAGTTCGCTTCTTCTGATAACCCCCGGCCAGATGGCAAAATAGCTTTCTTCATCGCGATAACCATTGTCCCAAAGAACACCCTTGCTGGAAAGGGCGCTGCCGGCACAGGTTCCCACATAGCTGCCGCCGGAGAGGATGAACTGCCTGATGTTCTCCCTTCCTTCCTCACCGATGCTCTTCCCGTGGGCAAAGGAACTTCCTCCGTTTACATAGAGCACACGGAATCTCGGCGCTCCGTCTGGATAAAGAAGATACCCGTTCTCGTCATGCTCACTGCTAACAAATATCGCATTCTGCAACAGCGTATCTGTCTTTGTGTAAGGGTCTTGCTTAGTTCCATTGGCAGACAGAAAGAACTGGGTGGACAAATCCAGGTAAATTGTTGACGGTATGAAAGATTTTGATGTAAGGGCAATGCCTCCGTCAAGAAGAACATCCTTGTAATAGCCCTTGGCATTGTTTTGCGCCATCGCTGAGAAGGCCGCAAGCAACAACACGGCAGTTGTAAATACTATTCTTTTCATACCGCAAGTTAAGAATCAATTTTGAATTGAAGAAACTCAGAGCCCAGATACATCTGCAAATGCCATACAAAATTCCGCAAGCCAAATGACAAAATGCTTATCTTTGGGGCCTGAAATTATCACAAAACACATTTATATGAAACTCAAGATGATCATACCAATTCTTTGCTTTGCAGCTGCTGGTTGCACAGGCGGCAAGGTTCTTACCTCCGGCCTGGACAAGGCAAACATGAATGATTCTGTTGCCCCTGGACAAGACTTCTACGAGTACTGCGCAGGTGGTTGGATGAAAGCCAATCCGCTAAAGCCGGAATATTCAAGCTTCGGACAGTTCAATGTCCTTTCAGACAATGTGGAAATGCAGTTGAAGGCAATGTTTGAAGACTATGCAAACAACCCTCAGGAACAGGGAACCCTCGGCCAGAAAATAGGAAGCATCTACCGCATGGCCATGGACTCCACAAAGAGGAATGAAGACGGCTACAAGCCTATTGTCAAAGATCTTGAATATGTAAGAGGCATCGCAAGCCGCGAAGATTTCCAGCTGGCAAACGCCGTTCTCGGAAAGAAAGGTGTTGACATTTCCATGTTCGGCATCTACTGTGATGCAGACCTTTCTGACGCATCCCAGAACCTTGTCCAGACATATCAGGGCGGTCTGGGACTCGGCAACAAAGACTACTACATGAACGATGACGAAGCTTCCAAGAAAATAATGGAAGCATACAAGACCCTCATCTGCAAGCTCTTCACAATGGTGGGCTACACAGAGGACGAGGCAAAGGCCAAGATGGAGAACATCCTTTCCATCGAATACCGCATCGCACGTGCAAGCAAGTCCAGGACCGAACTCCGCGATGTTCCTAACAACTTCCACAAGATGACCTATGCAGACCTCAAGAAAGAGTATCCTGGCATCATGTGGGATGAAATCCTCAGCGGACTGGGATATCCGGCAATTGAATATGTTTCTGTAGGCCAGCCGGAACAGCTGAAAGAAGTGGAGAGAATCATCAAGGAAGTACCTCTGCAGGCACTGAAAGACTACGCGGAATTTGGAGTAATCTACGGTGCCACCAGCATGCTCAGCGATGATTTCCGCACAGTTGCCTTCGAGTTCAGCCAGGTTATGAGCGGAGCCCAGGAAGACAAGCCTAGGTGGAAGAGAGCCGTAGGTGCCGTAAACGGCGTCCTCGGAATGCCAGTAGGCCAACTCTATGTGGAGAAATACTTCCCTGAAAGCAGCAAGCAGAGAATGCTTACCCTCGTAAACAATCTCAAAGACGCTCTGCACCAGAGGATAGAACAGCTCGACTGGATGAGCGATTCCACCAAGCAGCAGGCTTACGACAAACTTTCCACTTTCTATGTCAAGATAGGATATCCGGATACCTGGAGAGATTTTTCAAAGCTTAAGATCGACGACACTCTCTCATACTACGAGAACATGTGCAACGCTTCCGAGTTCTATCTTGCAGACATGATAGACCGAAAGGTAGGAAAGCCTGTTGACAAGACCGAGTGGCTTATGACACCTCAGACCATCAATGCTTACTACAACCCTACAACCAACGAGATCTGCTTCCCTGCAGGTATTCTCCAGCCACCGTTCTTCAACCCGGAGGCAGACGATGCCGCAAACTACGGAGCAATCGGAGTTGTAATCGGCCACGAGATGAGCCACGGTTTCGATGACCAGGGCAGCCTGTTCGATAAAGACGGCAACATGCACAACTGGTGGACAGCAGAAGACAAAGCCAAGTTCGACGAGAGAACTTCTGTTCTTGCAGACTTCTTTTCAACCCAGGAAGTTCTTCCGGGAGTATTCATCAACGGAAGACTCACCCTCGGTGAGAACATTGGAGACAACGGAGGTCTTAACATCGCTTACCAGGCATTCCAGAACGCCATGAAACAGAACCCTCTGGGAGAGAAAGACGGTTTCACTCCAGAACAGAGATTCTTCATCTCATACGGCTTCATCTGGGCCTCAAACTTCAGAGACGAATACATCCGCAACCAGGTTCTGAACGACCCTCACTCAAATGCAAGATTCAGAGTGAACGCAGCACTTCCTCAGATTGACGCCTGGTATGAGGCATTCGGCATCAAGGAAGGCGACAAGCTCTACCTCGCTCCTGAAAAGAGAGCCCGCATCTGGTAGCACACCTGAAGAAAAAGCACTCTTCTGCCTGCACGCCTGAAGAAAGGCCGGCTAATTTTTTTAGTCGGCCTCCTTTTTCACCAAAATCCTTCCATTATGCTTACTTTTGGGTTGTATTTGCCCAGGGATGGCGGAACTTTGACTGGAGAAATGCGCCTTCTGTCCCTTAATCCGGGACGGAGGGAGCACTTTGGCCGGGAAAATGCGCCTTCTGTCCCTAAATCCGGGACGGAGGTAGCACTCTGGCGGGGAAAACGCTCCTTCTGTCCCTAAATCTGGGACGGAGGGAGCACTTTGGCCGGGAAAATGCGCCTTCTGTCCCTAAATCCGGGACGGAGGTAGCACTCTGGCGGGGAAAACGCTCCTTCTGTCCCTAAATCCGGGACGGAGGGAGCACTTTGGCAGGGGAAATGCGCCTTCTGTCCCCTAATCTGGGACGGAGGGAGCACTTTGGCGGGGGAAATGCGCCTTCTGTCCCTAAATCCGGGACGGAGGGAGCACTTTGGCGGGGGAAATGCGCCTTCTGTCCCTAAATCCGGGACGGAGGGAGCACTTGCATAGAAAATATTAGAATAGAACTTCTAGTAGATGAAAAGAGTTGGACTCATATCTGACACGCACGGGTACTTTGGCCCGGAGCTGAAAGATTTTCTCAGAGATGTAGATGTTGTTCTGCACTGCGGAGACTGGGGCAGCATCCATACATTTGAGCAGGTGATTGCCTTCAAGCCTGTGATAGGAGTTTACGGAAACTGCGACGACCAGGAAATCCGTATGGAAGTTCCTCTATATCAACACTTCAAGCTTGAAGATTTGGACTGCCTGATGATTCACATCGGAGGCTTCCCAGGCAGGTATGACTACAAAGCCTATCAACTGATAAACCAGATCCGCCCAGATTTATTCTTCTGCGGCCATTCGCACATCCTCCGTGTGATGAACGATTCCCACTTCACCAAAAGGGAATCGACCACTAAAGGAACATTCTCACAAGACTCTGTTTCTGACAGCTCAGAGAAGGGAACCTCTAATGAAGGAAAACTTCCAAATGGCAGTGAGATGGATTTCCGCAATGAAGGAAAACTTCCAGATGGTAGTGAGATGGATTTCCGCAATGAAGGAAAACTTCCAAATGGCAGTAAGAAGGATTTCCGCAATGAAGGAAAACTTCCAGATGGCAGTGAGATGGAATCTACAGAGAAAAACATACGCAAAATGCTGGTGATGAATCCTGGAGCTTGCGGAATTATGGGATTCCACAATGTCAGGACCGCCTTACGCTTCCGCATAGAGGGCCGACAAATTTCAGATCTTGAACTAGGCCAATGGCCTCGCTGAAATAAAGCCGAACTATCAATACTTTCCTGACTGGGAACAGCAACCACCACAATCTGGAATTCAAATCTATTCTGGGATGGATTTCATCAAATCTTTTTCATATCTTTGATTTCAAACCTACAGCAATTGTCCTACGAGGACGGAGATGGTTTAGAGTTTTGAGCGAGAGCTGGTACACTGAAAGAGTCTTCATACAGGAAATTGGAAAGTCTTCCTGTGGCTGTTTCAGACAAGAAGATAGATATTAATAACTTGAAACCAAATGATTATGGGAGAAAGGATATGGCTTGTGACCACGGAGCATCTTAAAGACAACCTGTGGTTTAAGGATGAGGAAGATTTCAAGACAGGGATGAACTATGTTGCTGTTTCAAATGTCCTGTCTGATGTGGGAATTTTGGCTTTTGTACTCATGTCAAACCATGTGCATTTTGTCCTGGGAGGGTATGAAGAAAGTGCAAGAAGTTTTATATCGCGATTAAAACAAATCTACTCAAGATACTATAGATTTAAGTATTCTTCCAAGGAGTTTTTGCGCAACAACAAAGTTGATTTAAAAGAATTGAGCATCGGTGACGATTCTTTTGAAAGAGCAGTTGCCTATGTTCAGATGAATCCTGTCGCCGCAAATGTCTGCGCAAGTCACATCATGTACCCTTGGGGTACCGGCAACTTGCTCTTCTGCAATGCCAAAGCTTCTTTGCAGGGAACAAAAGTTAAAGATCTAAGCAAGCGCAAATTGTTGCAAATCACTCACAGCAAGATTGTTTTCCCTCCAAACTATTTTCTCGATGAAAGGGGATATATCTCTCCTGCTTCTTATGTTCAGTTCAAATTTGTGGAATCTGTTTTCAGAACACCCAAGAGGTTAAACTATTTTCTTAACAGCTCTTCCAAGGCCCGGCAAAATTCAACATTGCCAACCTTCTCGGATCAATCTGTTGTCTCAGCGATAAAAGACTTGTGCAACTCTGTCTATGGTGGTGCCAACCTCCTGGACCTGCCTTTTGAAAAGCGTTCTGATCTGCTCAAACAAATCAGGTATAGGTTTTCCTCAGATTCAAAGCAGTTGTCAAGGGTAACCGGCCTGTCTCCAGAAAACGTGCAAAAAGCCCTTGATACTTTTTAATCAGCGATGGAGCACTTGAAGGGGAAAACGCGCCTTCTGTCCCATTTTTAGGGACGGTGGGAGCACTTTGGTGGGCGCTACTTGTAGAGGAGGTACGGGGCACGGTCTTTCTTGAAGGCCTTGATGTCTTTCTGCCACATTTCCTGCATCTTCTTGGCAAGTTTCCCGGCATTGCACCCCTGGTTGGAAGCGTTCTCCTTGATAAACTCGCGGCACCAGCTCTGGCCGGTTTCCAGTTCAAACATCCTTGTAAAGAAATCGTCCCCTTTACTTCCGCAACCTATGTATGCGTCAATGATGTAGGAGAGGTTGACCCTTCCGTCATTGATACGGTTGATTGGTATCTCTGTAAGATTCACGCCTATGCACTCCTTGTCCAGAAGTGGAGGATTCTTGGCTCCTGCAATGCTTCTAGGAGTGAACTTGTATTCTGCCGGAACCCTGGCATCTGTTCCATAGGCGCTTCTGCCCTGGAAAGATGTGGTTGCCATATCAGGGGAGCCATAGATCTGGAACGGAACGGATGTTCCTCTCCCGAGGCTAATGCATGTTCCTTCAAAGTAACAGGTTGAAGGATAAAGATATACGCTGCGCATATTTGGGAGGTTCGGAGATGGTTTCACAGGAAGACGATAGTGGGATTCATGTGTATAGTTCCTGCATTTGATGACGGTCAAATCGCATTTTAGGGAAAGGTCCGGCTCCCAGGTTTCCTTGGACGGGAAGTTAAGCCAGCCCTTCTCGTTTGCCATATACGCAAGTTCTCCCATAGTCATTCCATGGGCAACCGGTATAGGAAGCCCGCCCACTCCGCTCTTGAACTTACGGTCCAGCATAGGGCCGTCTGTGAGGAATCCTATAGGGTTAGGTCTGTCGAGGACGATAAAAGGAATGTTGAACTTGGCACACTTGCCCATCATCTTTATCATGGTAACATAATATGTGTAGAATCTGACTCCCACATCCTGAAGGTCAAACAGCATCACGTCAAAGCCTTCCATCATCTCCTGGTCTGTCATCTTGGTGCCGTAGAGGGAACGGATAGGTATCCCTGTCCTTATATCCACGCTGGAGGAAACATGTTCGCCTGCATCTGCCGTTCCCCGGAATCCGTGTTCCGGGCTCATCAGGCAAACGACATTGATGCCCTGGGAAAGAAGAGTGTCCAGAACGTGGGTATAGAGGTTCAACGGCATATTTTCCATAGCATCCATTCCATCGCTGAGAAGGAGTTCAGACGGGATTTCCTTGCCCTTCTTGAGCATTATGCCGGTCTGGTTGGAAAGAAGGCACACTCTCTTTCCTTCAAGCAAGGGAAGATATTCGTCCAAAGATGCAGCACCTGGCTGGATGTTTCCATCATAGCTCCATAGATGGTCGGCTCTGAACGGACTTCTTTCTGAAGATGCTGCTGCAGGTCTGGATGCAGAACAGGAAGAAAGGAAAATTATAACTGAAAATGTCGCGGAAAATAAAAATGTAGTTGGATTCAAATGTATTTTCATTGCCTTAAGAAGTTTCTTGTTATGTTCTGTTGAAATGAGTGTCTTGATACGAATATGTCTTTAGAGGGGATTTCTGCAAGGTTATGTTCTGTTGAAATGAGTATCTTGATATGAATATCTCTTTAGAGGGGACTTCTACAAGGGTATGATGTGTTGACTTTTTAAAGAGTATTTGGTGGGGATTTTTTAGGTATGAGGTGGAAATTTTTGCAAGGGTATGGGGTAATGGCTTCTGAAAGGGACATGAGGTTGCCGCTTAAACAGATGTGCTTTCTATAACGGATATTATCTTCTGTGTAGCTCCAAGGTTGCTTTCCACATAAGTGCGGCAGTTTCTGGCCCTGAAATCTCTGAGTTCCTTGTCTTTGACGCAGTTGTCCAGGACCTGGTAAAGCTCTGATGCAGAAGAGACGCTGGTTGCCCCGTTGCAGTCTATAAGGTCTATGGCTTCCTTGAACTTCCTGTAGTTTGGACCGAAGGCCAGCGGCACACCATAAACCGCCGCTTCGAGTGTATTGTGGATACCTACTCCAAATCCTCCGCCGATATAAGCGAAATCAGCATACCGGTAAAGAGAAGAAAGTATTCCTATACTGTCTATCACAAGAACCCTCTTCCCCTCGGAGAAAGACGGGGCGGATTCACTGACGGTCTGTTTCAAAGCATCTTCCTCTATCTCCGAATATTTGATCGGACCGTAAGTCTGATATACTTCCATCACTTTGTCAATCCTCTCTTTGTGGATTTCGTGAGGGGCCACTATCAGTTTTACCTTGGAGAAGTTTTTCATTACCTCAGCGATTATCTCGTCATCCGGAAGCCAGCTGCTTCCTGCCACCATTGTGAAGCTGTCTTTGGCAAACGCCTCTATCACAGGGAAATCTTTGCTCTCCGAAGCAATCTTTTCCACTCTGTCAAAACGTGTGTCTCCGGCTATGATCACATTGTCTTTTATCCCGATGGATTTCAAAAGGTCTTTGGAGAGTTCATCCTGGACAAATATCGCTGAGAAACATTTGAGCATACTGCGGAAAAAGCCTCCCCACCATTTGAAGAAAGACTGGAAAGGGCGGAAGATAGCTGATACCAGATACAGCTCGCAGCCTTGCCTGCGGGCCTGGCGAATATAATTGTTCCAAAGATCATACTTGGTGAATATCAACTTCTTGGGCTTGACAGCCTTTACCATTCTACGGGCATTGGACGCGGTGTCCAGCGGAAGATAGAACACCCAGTCTGCCAGAGGGTAGTTCTTCCTGAGTTCGTAACCGCTCGGAGAGAAGAATGTCAACAGAATCTTGGTTTCCGGAAGACTTCCCTTGTACCATTCTATCAGAGGTCGAGCCTGCTCAAACTCCCCGACTGAAGAACAGTGGAACCAGACCACATCCCCGCTGACGCTTGAAAAAGTTTCTTCTATCTTCTTCAAGAGACCTTTTCTCCCCTGCCAGAAAAGCCTGACTTTCCTGCTGAAAAAAGACGCAATCCAAATCCCTGGCTGGCACAGCCAGATGCCTATGTTGTAAAAAATGTTCATTAGCATAGTTGTAATTCTCAAAATTAGTGATTTTTTCCAAATTTGAGTAAATTGCACCTCGAAGAACAGAAAAGGACGGATGAACAACTTGTTCCAAATAGCAGGAGAATACTGCCAGCTAATGTCCAGAGTATTCCGCAGACCGGAGAAATGGAGCATATTCTGGAAGCAGTTCTGGAATGAATCCGGAAAGCTCATCATAGCTTCCCTGCTTCTGTTGTTCATAGTTTCCGCTTCCATCGGAGCGGTAATCACCATCCAGACCGCCAACAATCTGGAAAGTCCGTTCATACCAAAGTACTATGTCGGTGTGATGGCAAGGGAGACACTTGTCCTTGAATTCTGTTCAACGATGGTCGCCCTTATCCTGGCCGGAAAGATGGGTTCCAGCATCTCTTCAGAGATAGGCAGCATGAGGATAACGGAGCAGATAGACGCCATGGAAATCATGGGTGTCAATTCCGCCAACTATCTCATACTTCCAAAAATCTGCGCAGCCACGGTTTTCAGTCCGCTGCTGATGCTCACGAGCTTTTTCATCGGGCTCCTTGGCGGTGGCGTGCTCATCGCCCTTACCGGCATAATAACCTTGGGGCAATACATTGAAGGCCTCCAGTTTGCATTCAGAGAATGGTATATTTTCTACAGTATGATAAAGATGGCTGTGTTCTGCTTCATAATAACCTCCATCGCCGCTTATTTCGGTTATAACGCCAAAGGCGGTTCCCTTGGCGTAGGACGTTCCTCCACCAGTGCCATCGTGGTGAGCAGCACACTGATACTGATCTTTGACCTTATACTTACCAAGCTCCTGCTATAGAAAGCATACACTATGATAGAAGTCAAAGGTTTACATAAGGAATTCGACGGCAAGAAAGTTCTCCAGGACATCAACATCAAATTTAAAAGCGGAGAATGTTCCCTGATTATCGGAGCCAGCGGCAGCGGCAAGACGGTTCTGCTGAAAAACCTTGTAGGCCTATATGAACCGGACCAGGGAGAAATCCTTTACGGAGACCATAACTTCACCACTATGCCCCTGAAAGAGAAGAAGATGTTCCGCCGTGAAATGGGAATGCTCTTCCAGGAAAGCGCCCTTTTTGACTTTGCCACCGTCCAGGAGAATGTAATGTTCCCTATGGATTTTTTCACCGACTGGAGCTTTGAGCAAAAGCTGGAAAGGGTGAACTTCTGCCTCAAGAGGGTGAACCTTGAGAACGTGAATCATCTTTATCCCAACCAGATTTCCGGCGGTATGCAAAAAAGAGTTGGAATAGCCAGGGCTATCGCCCTCAATCCGAAATATCTCTTCTGCGACGAACCAAACTCAGGGCTCGATCCTACAACCTCCATCGTGATTGACCGTCTTATCCAGGAAATCACAAGGGAATATCAGATTACAACCGTCATAAACACCCACGACATGAACTCCGTTATGGAAATCGGTGACCATATAGGTTTCATACATCAGGGAAAACTCGTGTGGGAAGGCAGCAACAAAGAGATCATGAATTCCGACTGCCAGCCTTTGAACGATTTCGTCTTTGCCAACAATCTTGCACGGCAGTTGAAGAAAAATTCTCTTTAAACATCAACCCGCAACGCTTGAATGCCCTGCCGGTGCCGAAACAGGGACGGTTGGACATTATTTCAGATGGAATCTTACACCAGCCTGAGCCTCAACCTGAAGCGGCTGATCAGTGCGGATGCTCCCGGGAAGGTTGGAATCAAAATAATATACCATAGACGGCTCAAGGTATATTCCCACATTCTTGCTCTTTCCAAAGCGGTACTCCATTCCGGCGGCAGCCTTCACGGAGAACTGCACTCCCTTTACATGAGAGTCTGAAGTGGAACGGGTCCCTTTGAATGATTTCATCTGGTAATTTGCCTTAACTCCCTTTTCTATGGTTCCTCCGGTTGCGGCATAGAAATCAAGGTTGCCGGTTGACCCGAGGTTCACATACAGGTTCAACGGGATTCCAACATAATGGACATCCTGTTTGATGCTGTAGTTTACCATATTCACAGAACCGTTGAACTTGCTGTGAAGATATGAATAACTCAAGCCGGAGCCTACTGAAAGGTAGTTGTTTATCTTATATGTAACACCTACCGTGAAGTTAAGGGGCAGTGAATAGGATACCTCAGACACGTTTTCTATGACCGGTGCATTGGAATACATCGTGTAACCTATTTCTTCAGCAAAGGCTTTTACCATAGGATTTGCAGACCCGTCCATTTTGCCTCTTCCGGAAAAATTTGATGAAGCAGAAAGAGCAAACCTTTTCCTGTAAGCAGACTTGGCTGAGTAATCTCCAGTATATTTCCTGGTGAAAGAAGACCGGGATTTATTCTGTGCCCCTTGGATATTGCCCTGTGAATGCTGAGTGTTGTCTTGATCCGCAATCACGGTCTGGGGTGCCGGAGCATTTTCCTCAGATGTCTGGGTACTCTCAGGCAGAACTGTGTTTTGGACAGGATGATTTCCTTCTGAAAAATTCTCCTCGGTACCTTTCACAACTGATTCCGCTTTTTCTTCAGAAAGCCCCTGCCGGCCTTCGGCAGGATTTGCTGCGAGGGCCAGCACAGGATTCTGAACATCCTTCTCCTGATGCGTTTCTTCTTTAGTGGCTGCCCCCGATCCGTCCGCCAAGGTTGTAGTTTTTTCAATAGGTGTGTTTTCAGGCTGGAAAGGGGTCGGGTCAGAAAAAGGTGACTTGAGCAGGAAAACGCCTGCGACAACAGCGGCTGCAACTGCGGCTGCGGCCCAGTAGAGGAAACCTCCCCTCTTCTGCGGCGCGGCCTCAGGCAGAGACTTCGAAACAGACTCCCACAGAGAAGATTTTTCCTCCTCTGTCAGAGACCATTTCCGTCCCAGGTCTTTTTCCAGTATATCTTTTAAATTTCTCACTTTACATTTTATTTAGACACGTTATGCTTCAGTTTTTCCTGCAACCACACTCTCGCGCGGCTCAACTGAGAACGGCATCCTCCTTCACTCAAACCGAGCATCTTGGCTATCTCCTTGTGGGAGAAACCTTCAATGGCATAAAGGTTAAAGACTGTGCGGAACCCATCCGGCATAGAAACGATCAGCTCCATAAGGCGGTCCGCATCCAACTGGGCAGACTCCTCAGGGGTGAGCATAAGGCTTGAATCTGAGACCGGATGCTCTCCTTCTATCTGTGCCGCCTGCTTGAGAATATCGGTCTTCCTCAGCTGCATAAGACAAGCCGTAACGAATATCCGCCTTGCCCAGCCCTCGAAAGTTCCTTCTCCGCGATAATCTCCAAGTTTGGAAAAAAGAGTGATGAAACCATCGTGAAGCACATCTTTAGCCATCTCCCTGTCTCCAATATAGCGCAGACAGACGGGGAACATCCTTGAAGAGAGCTTCTCGTACAAATCTCTCTGAGCCCTTCTGTCCTGCTTCTTGCAGCGTTCTACAAGCTTGGAATAAGGGTCCTGCTGTTCCCGTGTCTTTTTATCTACTGACATAAAGATGCACCACGTGGTTCAAAAGTTGCATTTCTATGGCAAATTTAATGTAATTTTGTGATTGCCGTATGAGAAAGTTAACAGCCATAGCAATCTGCACTGCACTCCTGTTTCTTGCAGGTCTGAATTTTTCCCGCGCCCAAGATTTGAGCGTGTCCAAAAGTGATTCCTGCTTGATTGATGCAACCCTGGCTTTCAACAACTTTCAGGAAAACAAGGCTGTGGAGCTTTGCCGCAAGGCAATAGAGTTCAACCCTGAGAATGACGCCGCATACTACCTGCTGGCCAAGATCTCCATCGCCGAGCAAGACTATCTCAATGCAGAGAAAATGCTGAAGGCGGCCTCGGACATAGATTCCTCCAATTACTACTATCTGGCCACACTCGGGGCCATATATGTCCAGAACAAAGACCTCCCTTCCGCCGTCAAACTGCACGAGTCTCTGATAAAGAAATTCCCGACAAAAGAGGATTCTTACATAAGCCTGATGGAAATTTACTATCCCCGGGGACAGGTTGACAAGGTCATGGAACTTGCAGACAAACTTGAAAAGGCCATAGGACCTAACCAGCAGTCCACAATGATCAAATACCGGGTATATTGTTCCAGAAGGCAGACAGACAAGGCCATGCGGGTTCTGATGGAGGCCGACAGCCTTACTCCCAACCACGTCTATGAATCTTCCATCGGAGACTTGTACAACAGCCAAGGCAAGGATTCTCTCGCCCTGCTTTACTACAGCAAGGCCCTGGCTTTGGAACCTGATTATCTGCCGGCTCTTTACGGCAAGATGCAGACTCTGCTCATGATCAAGAACTTCAGGCTCTTCCTCAGCTACCTGAAAATTTTCATGGGTATGCCGCACGCCAGCCTGGAACTGAAGAAATCACTGCTTCAGGATGCGACAAAGAATCCTCTGTTCTACGATCCGCTCAAGGAACAGATGGCAGACTGCATCTTGGAAATGACAAAGGTAAACCCGTCTGACAGCGCCGCTGCAATAACCGGAGCCATCTATCTCTCCAAATTCGGCAATTTTGAAAAAGCCGGTAAAGTTCTGGACGACATCCTGAAGTATTATCCCGAAGATCCATACGTCAGAGGGAACATGACATCTTTCCTGTACAGCACACAGAACTGGGAACGCCTGGAGGGTTTTGCTGACACGTCCATGAGACTGTTCCCTTCACAGGCGATCGAGTTCTTCCAGTTCAAAGGATTCGCCGAGTTCAACCTCGGAAAATATGACCAGGCCATCCAAACGTTCCTCTCCCAGGAGAAAGCCGTCAAGAAACTCAAGGACACCACTCTCCTTCTCCAGATATACTCCCTTGTTGGAGATATGTATCACGAAAAGAATGACGACAAGACAGCCTTCCGCTATTATGACAAGGCCTTGAAGATAGATCCTGAAAACGCGCCTGTGCTCAACAACTACGCCTGGTACATAGCCACAGCCAGAACGGACGCTCTCCCTTCCAAGAAAGACTTGAAACGGGCGCTGGCCATGGCCCAAACCGCTGTGAAGAAGACTTCCGGAGAATATCATAATCTCGATACCTATGCCTGGATATTGTTCCTTGACGGAAATGCGGAGGAAGCCAAAAAAATCATGCAGCAGGCGGTGGCTTACGGAGGGAACGAGGATTCCGGCATACTCACCCGCTATTCAGACATACTTACATCTCTGGAAGAATATGACCTGGCTGTCATGTACTATGGCAAAGCTCTGCTGAAAGCCGCCGAAAGCGGAAACCAGGCTGAGGTGGACAAGATTTCCGCACGGCTGGAAAGGGTCAAGGCTTTGCAGGAAGATGCTTCTGAAAAAGCTTTGGAAAAGAAATAAGGACAAAAAGGATGAACGGAAGTTTCAGACATAGGGTAATTCTTTTGGCGGCTTTGCTGCCGATGCTTTTTGTTTGCGCTTCTGCCGCCGGCCAGAACAAAACCATAGACAAAAAGAAAGCTGAAGCCGGCAAGCTCCAGGAAGACATAAAGTTTCTTGACAACCAGATTTCCCAGACCAGGAAGAAAAGGCAGAATACTCTTGAGGAACTGAAACTTATCAACAGGAAAGTTGACACAAGGAAAAAACTCATAGACAAGCTTGAGGCTGACATCAGGAAACAGAACGATGAAATCTCTGTAAAGACAAAAGCGATAGAGGTCATGAACACCAGGCTGGACAGCTTGAGAGCCTCTTACAAGAGAATGATCCTTAAGGCTTACCGCAACCGTGATACCAGAAAGTGGTTCATGTATATCATTGCCAGCGACAATGTTGAACAGGGATACCGCAGATGGGTCTATCTGAAAAAATATTCCGCATCTCTTGCTGAAATAGCCCGCCAGATAAAGGAGGACACACGGACCATTGAAGGAGAACGCAGCCAGCTGTCTCAGCTCCAGGCTGAAAACATCAAGGACCAGAAGGCCAAGACTGAAGAGTACAACAAGCTGAAAAAGGACCAGGACAAGAGCAAGGCCTACGCCAACACCTTGGCCAGACAACAGAACAAGTACACCCAGGAGCTGAAAAAGAAACAGCAGCAGGCACAAAGGCTGAACAGGGAGATAGAAAAACTCATCGCCCAGGCTATTGCAGACGAGAAGAAAAAAGCTGAATCGGCAGCAAAAAAGAGCGGGAACACCGGCACGAGCTCTTCCTCAAAATCTTACGCAGAGACTCCGGAAAGCGCCAAACTGAGCGGTTCTTTCGAGAGCAACAAAGGCAATATACCTTGGCCGGTCAAGAAAGGTATGATAGTAGAAGGCTTCGGCTCCCACCCTCATCCTACGATCAAAGGCGTGACTCTGCCATTCAACAACGGAGTGAACATAGCGGCGCCTGCCCAAAGCCAGGTCCTCTGCGTATTTGAAGGTGTCGTCAAACAAATTATCGTGATTCCGGGTTACAGCAACTGCGTCCTTGTGGAGCACGGGAAATTCTTCACTTTCTACTGTAAACTTGGAAAGGTCAACGTCAAGAACGGACAGAAGGTCTCCCAAGGCACCGTCATCGGAACGATAGACAGCAACCAGGACAGCCCGGAGATTCACTTCGAGCTTTGGATGGGAACCCAGAAACAGAATCCTGAAAACTGGCTCAAGAAATGATTACTCCGTGAACAATCCTCCGAGTTCGGCCTGGATGGCATCGATGATCGAGCTCAAGTCTTTAGGATTGTTCTGGAAATCAAGTTTATCTACATCTATCACCAGAAGCTTGCCGTCTTTGTAGGTCTCAGCCCATTCTTCGTAAAGGTCGTTCAGGCCTTTCAGGTAATCCAGACGGATGCCCTCTTCATACTTGCGTCCCCTCTTCTGGATGTTGGACACAAGGTGCTCGATGGATGAACGCAGATAAATCATCAGATCCGGTGGCTGTACCAGAGAAATCATAAGGGAGAACAAGTCCTTGTAATTCTGATAGTCTCTGGTTGGCATAAGCCCCATCTTGTGGAGGTTTGGGGCAAAAACGCAGGAATCCTCGTAAATGGTCCTGTCCTGGATGACATTCTCAGTGGAATTGCGGATATTTACCACTTCCTGGAATCTCTTGTTCAGAAAATAGATCTGAAGGTTGAAAGACCAACGAGGCATGTCGTTGTAAAAATCTTCAAGGTACGGGTTGTTGTCAACCGGTTCATACTTAGGGACCCATCCCAAATTCTTTGCCAGCAGCCCTGTAAGAGTGGTCTTTCCGCTGCCGATATTTCCTGCGATACCTATATGCATAGCTTTTGATTGAAGTTCAAGCAAATTTAACAATAATCCCGCACTCCGCAAAAAACCAGTTCGCAAATCCGTCATTATTGAGTATTTTTGTGTCTTGCTGATGAAAGAGAAAAAGGATACCCTGCTTTACAAGGGAAGAAGAAGGATGCTCGTGAAGGAGCTCCAGGAACAGAACCTGTTTTCAGACAGGACTCTGAAGGCTATCGGCGCTGTCCCGCGTCATTTTTTTGTGCAGGACGGGCTGGAGGACCAGGCATACAAAGATACACCTGTAGCCATAGGTGCCGGCCAGACCATATCCCAGCCTTCCACAGTTGCCCTTCAGACAGATCTTCTGGAAATAAAATCCGGAGACCGCATCCTGGAGATAGGCACAGGCTGCGGCTACCAGACGGCCGTGTTGTTCTATCTTGGAGCGGAAGTCTTCACTATAGAAAGGCAAGAAGAGCTGTTCCGCCAGGCAGCAAAAAACCTGGCAGCCGCAGGCTATCTTTTTGACGATGACGATATGTCTGTTAAGACCAGCCACCGGACAGAATCAGGAAAGCTTCATATTTTTCTCGGCGACGGGTTTGCAGGACTGGAGGAGCAGGCTCCATTTGACTCCATCATAGTCACCTGCGGAGCTCCTGAAGTTCCCATTCCCCTCCTTAAGCAACTGAAACCTGGCGGAAGGCTGGTGATTCCGGTGGACCTGGAAGGCCAGGAAGGCTCAAGGGAAAAGAAGCAGATACTGAAACTCATAGTAAAGACAGAAGACGGACGCTTCAAAGCAAGGAACATATCGCGGATGAGCTTTGTTCCCATGCTCAAAGGCGTCAAAAGGAAAACAAAACAACAATAATCGCGATGATAAACGTCAAACAATTTTATTTCAACGATTTGAGGGAGTGCTGCTACATCCTCTCCGACGAAACCGGAGAGTGTGTGATTGTGGATCCGGGCATAAGTTCCAAAAGCGAGGGAGAGAGGGTAATCAATTACATCAGCTCGAACAACCTCAAACCGGTAAAACTGCTGTGCACCCACGGGCATTTTGACCATGTAATGGGGAACAGCTTCATAACAGACACTTACGGGATTCCTACATATATCCATCCGGCAGACAAAGACCTCCTGAAAGTTGCAAAGGCAACATGCAGGCTCTTTGCTATAGAAATCAAGGATCCCTCAACAGATACCATAGACATAAAAGACGGAGACAAAGTAACTTTCGGCAACAGCACCCTGGAGGTGATTTCAACTCCCGGACATACCTGGGGATGCGTGCTGTTCTACAGCCCTGAGGACAAGATCTGCCTGACCGGAGACACTCTCTTTGCCGGAAACTGCGGGAGGACCGACCTTCCGGAAGGAAGCAACGAGGCCATGTGCGATTCTCTCGTAAACAAAGTGGCAAAACTCCTTGCCCCGGACACCAGAATCTACCCCGGCCACGGTCCTGACTCCACTATGGGTGAAGAACTTGCACACAACCCTTATTTGAGGAAAGAAACCTGGTTGAGATTCAATATAGGCATCTGATGGACAGTATCCAAGTCATAGGAGCAAGAGAACACAACCTCAAGGGTATAGACGTTACAATCCCAAGAGGGCAGTTCGTTGTCCTCACCGGACTGAGCGGCAGCGGCAAATCCACCCTGGCGTTCGACACCATCTATGCAGAAGGCCAAAGACGTTATATGGAAACCCTGTCCGCCTATGCCAGACAGTTTATAGGCATACTGGAAAGGCCGGCGGTAGAGAGCATTACAGGCCTCAGTCCGATAATCGCAATAGAGCAGAAGACCACAGGAAACAATCCTCGCTCCACGGTAGGGACAATAACAGAGATCTACGACTTTCTCCGTCTTCTGTACGCGAGGGCTTCCGATGCTTTCTCGCCTGTTACCGGAAAGAAGCTTGTCAGATATACAGCTGAACAAATCGCGGAACTGGTCGTCTCCGAGTATGAAAAACAGAAGTGTTACCTTCTGGCCCCACTTGTCATTGGACGCAAGGGCCATTATAAAGAATTGCTGGACAGCCTGCTGAAAAAAGGCTTCACCCAGATAAGGATTGACGGGCAGATCCGTGAGCTGGCAGACGTCAAGCCTCTGGACAGGTACAAGGTCCATTTCATAGAACTCGTGGTGGACAAAATCATTCCGTCCAGGGATGACTACAAGAGAATCTACGCTTCCGTCAACACCGCGCTTGAAAGAGGCAAGGGTACCATCGCGATAATAAGACAGGGAGAAGAGAATGAAAATCTGAGGTTTTTCTCCATGCATCTGATGGATGCTGACACCGGAGACTCTCTCCCCGAACCTGCACCTTTCACCTTCTCTTTCAACTCTCCGCAAGGAGCCTGCCCAAGATGCAAAGGCCTTGGATTCATCACCAGGATAGATATGGACAGGATTATTCCGGACACATCAAAATCCATAAACGCCGGGGGTATATTGCCGATTGGAAAATACAGAGACTCTGACACTTTCCGTATTCTGGAGGCCATGGCCAAGAAATATGGCTTTTCTCTCAACACCCAAATCAAGAATCTGCCGGAAGACATCCTCAACATGATCTTGTACGGCACACAGGAACTGTTCCGCGTAAGCTTGGAAGACGGCACCCTCCTGGCATCATTTCCCGGAGTGGCGGCCAAACTCAAACAGAGCGAGGAAGAAGAGGAGACTGACGGCAAGAAGAAGGAAACGCTGAAAGAAAGATTCATAGAAGAAATTCCATGCCCGGAGTGCAACGGCACAAGACTCAGGAAAGAAGCCCTCTATTTCAAGATCGGAGGCAAGAACATTGCAGAAGTGGCGTCGATGGACATATCGTCTTTGAAAACCTGGGTGGAAGACCTGCCAAACATCCTGGACTCCAGGCAGAACCAGATAGCAAGGGACATAATCAAGGAACTAAGGGACAGGGTCGGATTCCTCAGCGCAGTGGGTCTGGACTACCTCTCCCTGGACAGAGGCACATCAACCCTCAGCGGCGGAGAAAGCCAGAGAATAAGGCTGGCAACCCAAATCGGAAGCAAGCTGGTCAATGTCCTCTATATCCTGGATGAGCCGAGCATCGGTCTCCACCAGAGAGACAACATAAAGCTGATAAATTCCCTGAAGAATCTCCGCGATGAAGGCAATTCCGTGATGGTGGTGGAGCACGACCTGGAAACCATGCTCAGCTGCGACCGTCTCATAGACCTGGGCCCCGGGGCCGGCAAGGACGGTGGAGAACTGCTGCTCAACATCACTCCTTCAGAACTGAAGAAAATGCCCCTTGCCAAAGTCCGCAAACTGGGAAGCCTGACTGCCGAATATCTTCGGGGTATCAGGGAAATAAACATTCCGGATGAAAGGCGGAAGGGAAACGGAAAGTTCCTTACACTCAAGGGAGCCACAGGCAACAATCTCAAGGGAGTGGACCTGAGGATTCCTCTTGGCTGCCTGGTGGGAATCAGCGGTGTGAGCGGCAGCGGAAAATCATCGCTGATAAACCAGACACTTATGCCGGTCCTGACAAACCATTTCTACCGCTCCGTTACCCGGCCGCTTCCTTACAAGGGAATAGAAGGGTTGGAAAACATTGACAAGGTGATTGTGGTGGACCAGGCTCCGATAGGCCGCACACCACGTTCCAATCCGGCTACATACGTGAACGTGTTCTCTGACATAAGGAAACTGTTCGAGAAAACTCCTGACGCCCAGATCAGAGGCTTCAAGGCCGGGCGTTTCTCCTTCAACGTAAAAGGCGGAAGATGCGAACAGTGCAAGGGAGCCGGTGTGGAGACCATAGAGATGCACTACCTTCCAAGTGTTTATGTCACCTGCAAGGAATGCCGCGGAAAGAGATACAACTCAGAGACTCTGGAGGTCAGATACAAGGGCAGGAACATAAATGATGTGCTGGAGATGACAATCAGCGAGGCCGCGGAGTTTTTCTCCAGCATCCCGTCCATATATCCGAAACTCAAGGCAATGGAAGATGTCGGACTGGGCTATGTCAAACTCGGCCAGCCTTCCACCACCCTAAGTGGCGGAGAAAGCCAGAGAGTGAAACTTGCCGCCGAGCTTTCCCGAAAAGAGACCGGAAGTTCCATCTTCCTGCTGGACGAACCTACCACAGGTCTGCACTTCGAGGACATAAAGGTACTTATGGGCGTGCTCCAGAAGATTGTGGACAAAGGCAATACAATCATTGTGATAGAGCACAACCTGGATGTAATAAAAAGCGTGGACTGGCTGATAGACATGGGGCCTGAAGGCGGCAAGGGCGGCGGACAGATAATCGCGGAGGGCACACCTGAAGAAGTGGCAGCCAACAAGAAGAGCGTGACTGGAAAATACCTGAAACCCCTGCTCAAATTGAAATAGATTCTTAACTTAGCAACCTGATAAAGAAAGAAAGAGAATGTTATATGGAAAAAGTTAGAGTGTTCTGCTCAAACAACAGCAAATATTATGAAGTTGATGCCGGAACCAATCTCAAACAACTTCTGGAAATCATAGACTATGACTGGAACAACATGACCGTTCTGGCGGCTTATGTCAATCATGACCTGAAAGAACTGGGCACACAGCTGTATCTGGCTTCAACGATTCATTTCATAACATACAGGAGCGCTGATGGGAGAAGATGTTACAACCGTTCTCTTAACTTCCTGTGCCAAAAGGTAATACACGACCTGTTCCCAGACTGCGTCCTATGTATGGATTACCACCTTCCAAACGGCCAGTACGGGGAACTGAGAAAGAAAGACGACTTTTCCAAGACCATTCCCATGACTGAGGAAAACCTCGTAGCCATCAGAGAGGAAATGCAGAAACTGGTGGACAAGAACCTCCCTTTCATAAAGACCAAGAAAACCAATTCAAGTGCTATCAACCTTTTCCGCAGGCACGGGCAGGAAGCCAAGGCCCGCCTTACTGAAATGACCGGGGATTTCTTTGTAACCCTCTACTATCTGGATGGTTACGGAGACTACTTCTATGGCCCTATGGTCTATTCCACCGGAGACCTTGACAGGTGGAGCATCAAGCTTTACAGCGACGGGTTCTGCCTCCAGTCTCCTGAACCTGAGCCTCCATACTCTCTCCCTCCCCAGAGATACCAAAAGAAACTCGCTGAGATATTCGAAGAGTACAGCAACTGGTGCAATGTGTTGGGGGTAACAAATATAGCTACTGTAAACGATGCCATAAACAAAGGTTACGGCAAACTGGCCATCTCCCTTTGCGAGGCTCTCCACGAGCGCAAATACTCCCGTATAGCAGACCTGATTTCCGAAAGGAGGAAAGACGTGAAACTTGTCCTTATAGCCGGTCCTTCCTCTTCAGGCAAAACCACAACATCCAAGAGAGTAGCCCTGCAGATGAAGATTCTTGGCCTGAACCCTGTTGTCATAGGCATGGACGATTACTTTGTGAACCGGGAACTCACCCCTAAGGACGAAAAGGGAGACTATGACTTCGAGAGCGTGTATGCCCTCAATCTCGAAATGCTCAACGACCACCTCAACAAGCTTTTCAAAGGAGAGGAAGTCACTCTTCCTAAGTTCAACTTCACCACCGGCAAAAGCACCATGGAAGGCCCTACCATCAGGATGAAAGAAGGTGACATGCTGGTAATGGAAGGGATACACGCCCTGAATCCTGTACTTACAGAAAAAATCGCTGATGAAAGGAAATTCAAGATATATGCTTCCGCCCTTACCTCCCTTTCCATTGACGAGAACAACTACATCTCGACAACAGACAACCGCATGCTCAGGAGAATGGTAAGAGACTACGCCTTCCGCGGATACAGCGCAGAAGAAACCATAAACCGCTGGCCAAGCGTCATTGCCGGAGAAAGGAGAAACATTTTCCCTTACCAGGAAAACGCGGACATAATGTTCAACTCTTCTTTGTTATACGAACTGCCTCTTCTCAAGTACTTTGCAGAGCCTCTTCTGAGAAGGATATCTCCTATGAGCTACGCATACGCAGAAAGCCTCAGGCTTCTGAACTTCCTCAGCCGTATCGTCGCCCTTAATCCGGAAGAGCAGAAGATGATTCCTCCTACCTCCGTAATGAGAGAATTCATCGGCGACAGCGTTTTCACCTATTGATTGTACGGTAAATGTAAAAGACCGGCGTTATCCTTTGAGGATGATGCCGGTTTTCTTCAATATCTCGATTGATACATCTGGATCTGCCTTGAGGGCGCCGCGGAGCTTGTCTATCTGCACATCAAGATTGTGTGAGATGCTCTCATTGTCATAATCTCCCCATATCGAACCCTGGATCTTCTTGCGATCAACGCAGCTTCCCATTTCCCGGCAGAGCATCTCGAGAACCTTGGCCCCGGTCGGGGTGATTCGGATTTCCTGCTCTTCAGCAGCATTGCCGTCAGAAGGTGGCAGTATGAGCCGCCTTGCTGTGGTGTCAAAGGTGAACCTGCCTATCTTGTAGGTCTTTGGCGCATCTTCTCCTATTCCCTTCTGCTGGAGGAGAGACCTGACGTTCAGGTCAAGCTGCTGAACTTCAAAAGGCTTCTTGAGATACATGTTGGCTCCGCTCTGCTTGAGGAATTCCAGTTTGCCGGTAAGAACGATAATAGGGATGTCGTTGTTTGCCTTCCTGATTCTCTCGATCATCGTGTTGCCGTCCATGGCATCACCCATTTCAAGGTCGGTGACTATTATGTCTGGACGGAAGGAAGAAAGGCAGCGCAAACCCTCAGTCCCGTTTGCAGCCGTTTCCACAATATAATCTCCCTGCTTTTCCAGCTTCTTCTTGATCAGAAAGCTGAGATTGGTGTCGTCTTCTACTATAAGCAGTCTTATCATCGCTTTTGCCCGTTTAATTATCCTAATGTCGCTATTCTGTCACTTCATATTGGCGGCGTGAAGGGAAACCCAGTATCATTTCCGTGAACAGGCCTTTACGGCTCTCCGTCCTGACATAACCGCCAAAGAATTTCATCAGCTGATAGACATAGTTGAGGCCGATGCCGTGCCCTGAGATGCCTACCGTGTTCTCTCCTCTTTCGAACTTTTTGAAAAGCCTCTTTGAAGCGTCTTCGTCAAAGCCGAATCCGTTGTCCCTTATCCTGAGTTCCGTAATCTTGCCCCTTCTTACGCTGCGCGCGTTTATCTTGACCTCCCGGCCGGAATATTTGATGGAGTTGTCTATCAGGTTGTCAACGATTTCCGTAAGGTATAGCCTGTCTGCTATCAGCCATTTTTCCTGGGACATGTCTGAAGTGAATTCCACAGTCTTTACAGCGGTGGAAGAAGATGCCGGCTGAACCGTTGCCGAAGATGGATAGAGCGCCCCCAACTTGGCCTTTATCCCGTCAAAGAACTCTTCCAGGTCTATCTTCTCATACACGAACTTAAGCTTCTTGCTGTCCACCTTGGCTACATTGATGACCTTCTCGCAGATGGTGTTCAGGTGGCGGCACTCATCCCCGAGAATCCTCAGCTGCTCCGCCGTGTCCTCATCTGAACTGATAACCGGATTGTCCTTGAAATCCTCGGCGATGATCATGATTGAAGACAAAGGTGTCTTCATGTCGTGGATCATGGCATAGGTGTGGTCTTTCCGGAGGTTGTTCACGAAATTGACTTTTCCAAGGGTGCGAATCATCTTCCACAAACAGAAAATCACGAACAAAACAATCAGGAAAGAGAATATGATCAGCATCCTGAGCTGTGGAAGGATGGCGCTGTAAGGGTTGGTTATAATGGCGGCCACACCCCTGGACAAGTCTGAAGAAGTCGGGACTATATGTGTGGAGAGCTTGGAGAATGTGCTCCTTTCCGCCTGAGGGTCTGAAAGGAAGTCATCAGCCGTCCTGAAAACGTTGGTGTCGTTTTCTGTCTCAACTATCCTGAAATTCAACACAGGCAGTTCCTTGTCTGCCAGGTTCTCGGCAAAGAAAGACCTGAGATTGTCAAGGTCCACTCGGCTGCCTTCCTTCTCAAGGATGAACTGTATGTCCATCAGGGTGTTCCGGCTGGAAGACACTATATCGGCATAGACGGAAGACGAGTCCAGGATATGGTCGAACCTGGCTATTGACTCTTCTTCAACAGCATTGCGGAAGCACTCATCTACAGTAACATACAGGTTGCTTTCCAAAGATTTGTAAACCTTCAGAAGCAGTATGTACTGCAAAGGCAGAAGCGCAACTGCCGCAACTATTGCCAATATCTTGAAAGACCACTTCATTTCTCAGCGATAATCCCTGCCACCTTCTTTCTGATTTCCTCCCAGGTTTGGTCACTCATCTTGGTTCCTACAACTTCAATCACCTTGGAAGATACATAAGAGCCTGCCTTTCCGCAGACTTCCAGCGGAAGACCTTGGGCGTAAGCGTACAGGAACCCTGCAGCAAACAAGTCTCCGGCTCCAGTAGTGTCCACCTTGCGGGCCGGGAACGGCTCTATCTTTCTTTTCAACGCTCCGCTCCTGACAAAAGAACCGTCTCCTCCAACCTTGACGACGGCAACCTTGCACATTCCGGCCATGACATCCAGTGCCTCCTCCGGACCCTTGTGCGTGAAAGCCTTGGCTTCGGCCTCGTTGGCAAAGACAATGTCCACATATTTCTCAACGATCTCGTGAAGGAAATCATAATTGTCTTCCACTACATTGAAGCTTGCAAGGTCTATTGAAACCGTCATTCCCATTTTTTTGCAAATCTCCACGGCACGTCTTACAAGAGCGTGGCTCTGAACCAGATAGCCCTCTATATGGAGTATGTCATATCCTTTGAAGAGAGCCTCTTCGAGGTCTTCTGCACAAAGTTCCAGGGCGGCTCCCATATAGTCCGCAAATGTGCGTTCGGAATCCGGAGTGATGAAGACCATCGCCCTTCCGCTGGAGTCCTTTCCCAAGAGCAGATGAGGGGTAATCCCGGTTTTCTCCTGCCCTTCCCTGAAAAGACGGCCTATCTCATCGTCTCCCACCTTGCCTATGAAACCGCTTTCCATTCCCAAGTTGGCGCATCCGGAAATTGTATTGGCTGCACTTCCTCCAGGAACAATCTCCGTCTTGCGGTCTTTGACATCGTTCCATATACTTTGTGAGACTTCCTTGCTGACCCACTGCATGCTGCCGGACGGCAGCCTGTATTTCTTGAGAAGAGAATCATCTTCCAAAACAGCCAAGACATCAGTCAGGGCGTTGCCTATTCCTATAATCGATTTCATCTGTCTAAAGATTTGCTCTTTTACAAAGGTATCATTTATTTTGTGTAATTTTGTTTTCATTCTAAAAAAAGAACTTATGGCGCAAGAAAAGAGTCTCAGATTCTCAGCAAGAAGTATCATCCGATACTCCCTTATGCTGGCATTGGCTCTGGTTCTCCTGTACTTCAGTTTCAGGGGAATCAGCTGGAGCGAGTTCATAACCGGACTTTCCACCTGCCGCTGGGGATGGATCGTGGCCGCCGTTTCTGTCGGATTCTTTGAGTTCCTTATAAGGGGTGCCAGATGGAAGATGATGCTCAGCCAGATAGACCCCGAGTCTTCCGTATGGTCTTCATACCACGGAGTTACCATCGGCAACCTCGCAAACTTCGCCTTTCCCAGGATAGGAGAAATCGTAAGGTGCGGAGTGGTAAGCACCCTGAAGAAGAACACCACTTTCGAGGGTGCTGTGGGAACCGTCGTGGCTGAAAGAGCCTGGGATCTTCTGTGCCTGATAATGATAGGCGTGATTTTCGCCGCAGTTTGCTGGAACGAGTTCGGAGAGTTCATCTCAAACCAGATGATAGACCCCGCTTCTGGAAAATTCAGTTCCTCATCGCTGAGCATTCTTTTCATTGTGCTTGGAGCAATCCTGCTTGCGGCAGTGCTTCTTTTTGTCTTCAGGAAGAGACTTGCAAAGACAAAGGCCGGGGCCAAGATAACCGGTTTTTTGTCAAATATGTGGGCCGGCGTGAAGTCCGCCGTAAGGATGAAGAGGAAATGGTTGTTCTTCCTCTATACGATACTTCTCTGGGGCAGTTTCTTTGCCACAAGTTACTTTACCGTAAAGGCATTCCCGGTCCTTTCCGGGCTGGGCTGGAAAGACGCTCTGTTTTTGATGATAGTCGGAAGTTTCGGATGGGTAATACCGGTCCAGGGCGGTATCGGAGCCTTCCATTTCATCATAGCCCTCGCCGCCTCCCAGGTATATTTCATACCTTGGAACGACGGGGTTGTATTTGCTACCATAAGCCATGAATCCCAGGCTCTTTCCATGATTCTGACAGGAGCCGTATCGCTGATAATCTACACGGTCTTAAAAAGAAAAATCAGTACAAAATGAACATATATTTCAGAGTAAGGGTCAACACCAGACCGGGCGATGAGGTTTTCATCACGGGCTCGTCCCCTCTTCTTGGCAACTATTATCCCGACAAGGCTTTCAAGATGGAAGATGCCGGAAAGAATCCTGCGGGAGAAACCCTTTGGGAAGCCAGACTCCAGTTTGACCAGCTGAAAGAAAGGGTTCTGTTCTACAAGTACTTTGTAAAGAGCCCGGACGGTACTCTCACTTACGAGGTCGGCGGAGGAAGGAGGCTGGCTCCGAACTCAGCAACCGTAAAAATAGAAAGTATAGACCACTGGCAGGAATATACAGAAGAGGCTCCGTTTCTTACAGACCCGTTCTCCCATGTTTTCTACGGGAGCAACTACAGCCCTTACACCCAAACTCACAAGAACAACAATGAGCTTATAATCAGGGCCGTTGTTCCCAATGTTCCCAATGACTGCAGGATAGTTGTCTGCGGAGAAGGAAAAGCCCTTGGGAACCGTAAACCGGACAAGGGTGTGAAGATGGCCCGCCTGAAAGGCCTCAAATGGATTGCAAGTTTCCCGACAGAAGGCTGTCAGGGCCAAGTGTGGAAGTACAAGCTGGCAATGGTCAACAGCAAGACCGGGGAATATGTCTTTGAAACCCTTCCGGAAGGCAGGGAAAGAGAGTTCACCGTTCCGCAAATCGGCCGCAACGAAACCGTCATAAAGGAACACTCCCAGGTAGTGTTTCCTCCCCTGAAAAGAAAGTTCGCCGATTGCAGCGTTCCGCTGTTTTCCCTCAAATCAGAAAACAGCAGCGGATGCGGAGAGATAACAGATATGAAACTCCTCATAGACTGGGCCGCCAAAACCGGAATCAAAGTGCTGGAAATACTCCCATTGAATGACACCACACAGACATTTTCCGGCAAAGACTCTTCTCCTTACAAGAGCGTCTCCTCTCTTGCCATCAATCCTATATATATGTCGCTCAGCGATATAGGACCATTGGCAGATTCCGCCAAAGAGAAAGCAGCCGCCAAGGAAATGAGATCTCTCAACCGCAAGGGTTCCGTGGATTACGAAGACCTTTACTACTTCAAGAAAAGATATCTGGAATCTCTCTTCGGGGAAAGAGGAAAGAGGGATGCCGCACATCCTGATTTCTACAAGTTCATGAACGAGCACAAAGACTGGGTATGTGGCTATGCCCTGTTCTGTGCCTTGAGAGATTTCTTCTCAACTTCAGACTTCAGCTTATGGAAAGACTTCTCCACTTATTCTGAAGATCTGGCTGCTGTCTTCGGCAACAAAACACTTACAAAGACATACGCCTCCGCTCACTCCCTTCTGGGAAAATTAAACTGGGAAGACGTTCAGAAGATCCATCAATCCACCCAGTTCCATATCTGGCTCCAGTTCCATCTTTTCCGCCAGCTGGACCAAGTCATCCGTTACGCTCATTCAAAAGGCATCGCACTTAAGGGAGAACTTCAGATGAGGGTTCTCAAAAACAGTGTTGACACCTGGAAATTCCCGCATCTTTTCAATGGTGTGGACAAAGATGGTTTTGCATCTTTCAACTGGAAAGCCCTCGATGAGGAAAACTATATGTGGTGGAAAAAGCGCATCAGGGTAATGAGCTGGTATCTTGACATCTACAGCCTCGGCGACGAGCCGCGCCTCTCAGAAGAGGAACAGCCTTTCTACCGGAAGATGATCCCTCAGCTCATGTCCACATCAAACATGATGATATGGGGCAACGGATGGAAAAGCCTCAGGATGCTTTCTGTCATTTCCGCCCAAAAGGAACCAGAAAAAGCAACCTACCTCAGCGCCTCTTACACTTCAGATTCCACATCCCCGACAATGAGGATGTGGCTGGGGGAAAAACTCAGGACCATATCCTTCAAGTCAGAAGACAAGAAGCAGACCTTCTATGACGCGACAGCGGAGGAATGTATCGCCGGTGCAGAAAGCATCCTCAAAAAAGACAGCATGTTCGCGGTGCTGCCAATCCAGGACTGGATGAGCCTGGATAAAAAGCTCAGGAGCCGCTTCCCTTATTCAGAGAGAATCAGCGACCCTCAGAGCAAAGACCAGGTATGGAAATACCGTATGCACATAACGTTAGAGAGCCTGCTCAAGGCAGACTCTCTTAACAATCTAATATCAAGGATGATATCCAATTCCGGCCGTTAGTTTTCTATTTATTGGCTGAATAATCTGAGGCCAATGAAACAAGATGCTTGAACAAAGGCAGGAAAGTGTTGTTTCCGGAGTACACGAAACCTTCCGGATGGAACTGCACCCCGTATGACTTGCCGTCCGCGCTCTCGATGGCCTCGATGATTCCGTCAGGAGCCTTGGCTGTTACCTTGTAGCCAGGTGCCACCTTTCCGCAGGCCTGGTGGTGGAAGGAATTGACAGCTATCTTTTCTGTACCCAGAAGCTTTGCAACCAAAGAACCTTTGACAATTTCTATCGTATGGCTGCCGTATGAACGCGGAGCGTTCTGGCGGTGCTGTATGGCACCCGGAACTTCTGAAGGAATATCCTGGATCATGTCTCCGCCCATGGCTATGTTCAGGCACTGGATACCTCGGCAGATGCCGAAAACAGGAATGCCTTTCTTGATTGCCTTGCGGATGAGCATCAGGTCATAGATGTCTCTGTCCGGAACCACCTCTCCCAAAAAACGGCTTGGTTCCTGGCCGAAAAGAAGCGGGCTTACATCCTCACCGCCGGTCATTACAAGCCCGTCTATACGGTCAAGATACTCGTCAATTTCCTTCTCGGATGTAGTAATCGGGATGACAACAGGGATGCCTCCGGCCTTCCTGACACTTTTGACGTATGTCATTCCCACCTCAACAGTTGTTCCGTCTATTGAGCAGGAGATTCCTATCACCGGCTTCTTCTGGTTCTGTGCAGAAACCGGAATTGCCAGCAGCAGTGCCGCCAACAAAAAACTTATGTTCTTGAACAGTCTTTTCATGCTTAACGAATTTTTTGACTTGTTTTCCTCTTGATTTTTCCGGCGGCTCTATTTCCTTGTCCAGCCACCGAAAGCCTTCTCTTCCCTTTCTCCGAACTCCTGGTCAAAGCCTGTAACCTTGCCGTCTTCCATTCTGAATGTCAGCTCAAAGCCGTGTCCGTCGCTGCGGAAGACATAGGTTGTGCCGCTCTTGTGCTTAAGCTCCTTCTTCCACTCTTTCACTCCGGCGAACTTTGCAGGAATGCGGTAAAGCTTGCCCTTCTCGTATGTTATGATGATATCTCCGAACGGAGCTTCCTTGGTATAGGTTCCTGCAAAGATGCTCTTGTCTGCAACTTCAGGCAGAACCTCCGGTTTCGGTTTGGCTTTTGCCTCAGCGATAGCCTTGTCCCTGGATGTGGTGTAGTCTTTCCAGTACTCTGCACTGTAGTCCCTGAGAGGTTCGGCTGCACCTCTGACAAGATCTATAACTCTTCTCATGATGGCGTATCTTGGGTTAGCTCCGACCTCGCAGTTAAGAAGTACGCAACCAGCCAGCTTGAGTTCAGGAACATAGTAGCAGATAGCGGTAACGCCCCAGGAAGTTCCGGTGTGGAAGTAAAGCTTGTAATCGTGATTCTGCTCTATGAACCAGCACATTCCGTAAAGTCTCATCATAGATGAATCCTGGCTTACCACCGTATATCCCCTGTGCAGAGGGAGCATCGCCTTTCTCGGCATCACAAATGTGGTGTCCTTTACGTTTCCTTTTTCATCGCGATTGACAATGTAGCCGTTGTTGCAGTGGAACTGGGCATATTTGATCAAGTCTTCAACGGTGGAGCAGAGACTTCCAGCCGGGCCGATCACGGTCAGCCAGTTGAGAGCCTGCTCGTCTCCGTAGAGAGGAAGAACGTCAACCTTCCCGCCTCCGGCGTATGTGTAGTCGTGAGGAGTAACCACATCCTTTGCAGAAGCAAATCCGTCTGCATTCATCGTTGAGGATTTCATTCCCAGCGGTTTGAACACCCTTTCACGGACATTATCTTCCCAGCTCTTGCCTGTGTATTTCTCAATGAGCTTGGAGCATACCACAAATGTTATGTTGTTGTAGTCGTATCCGCTGCGGAAGCTGAAACCAGGCTTCAGAAAACCAAGAAGCTTGTAAGTATCCTCCCTGTCATAGCCAAGATTCCCGAAGTATGTTCCTGCCTCGTCCACCAATCCTGTAGAGTGCAGAAGGGCATCCCTGACAAGCATATTGTTGGATACATACGGATTGTCTTTGAACATCTCAAAGTCAGGCAGAAGGTTCTTTACGGTATCGGTCCACTTGAACTTTCCCTCGTTTACCAGCTGAGCCATCACGGTCGCCGTAAAAGACTTGGAAACAGACGCTATCTGGAACAAAGAAGAAGTCTTTACAGGGTCTCCGGGCTTGTTCACCACAGGTTTTACGCCGGCCTGGGTGAATTTGCATTCGTCATATTTCACTCCGGCAAAGCCGACTCCGTTTGCGGGGCGGAGTTCCTTCACTCCGTACGCCTTCATAAAGACAACCTTGTTGTCCACAGACACGGCCACGGCCGCACCAGGCAGCTGCCATGTATCCATAACCTGTACAACATAATCATCAATCTTCTTTGCAAGTTCTTCGTTCTGGGCAAAAGAAGGCGCACTCATAAAAAGCGCCAATGCCGACAATAGAAATATACGTTTCATAATCCTTTGTTAAAAACCGGCAATCCAGTAAACAGGAATGATTGCTCCTTACAAATATAATCTTTTTCAGGTTTGTTTGCACCTAAATTACACTATCTTTATATCGCGATTAAAAAGAAGGTTATGGCAAAGGTCAAGAAAGCGTTTTTCTGCTCAAACTGCGGTTATGAAAGTCCTAAATGGCTGGGGCAGTGTCCTTCCTGCGGACAGTGGAATACTATGGTTGAAGAGGTTGTAAGCCGCTCCGAAGGAGGATCTTCGAAGAGCTATGCAGTTCCTGGGGTAAATGCCAAACCACAGAAACTCTCTGAGATAGAAGCTGATGGAAACGAGGAAAGAATCATTCTTTCTTCCTCTGGCGATGGCAGCGGCAGCCTCAGCGAACTTGACAGGATACTGGGCGGAGGAATGGTTAAAGGCTCCCTGGTACTGATCGGTGGAGAGCCGGGTATAGGAAAATCCACCCTCAGCCTGCAGATTCCGCTTTCCAATCCAAGCCTCAAAACCCTCTATGTATCAGGCGAGGAGAGTGCACGCCAGATCAAGATGAGGGCTGAAAGGCTGGGCGGTATCCACGATGGCTGCTACATCCTTCCGGAAACATCCTTGGATAACATCATAGACCAGGCCAAGGCCATCAAGCCGGAGCTGATGATAATAGACTCTATCCAGACAATCTTCTCCACTGCTGTGGAGTCTTCCGCCGGAAGCGTATCACAAGTGAAGGAATGTGCCGTTTCCCTTCTGAGGTTTGCCAAGGAAACCAACACTCCGGTCATAATCATCGGCCACATAACCAAAGACGGAACAATTGCCGGACCAAAGGTTCTGGAACATATAGTGGATGTCGTTCTTCAGTTTGAGGGAGACACAAGACATTCTTTCCGTATCCTCAGAAGCATCAAAAACCGCTTTGGGGCATCAGCGGAACTGGCTGTCTATGAGATGACCGGAACCGGTCTCAGAGAAGTCCTCAACCCGAGCGAGATGTTCATCTCCACCCACGAGGAAAGCCTGAGCGGAAGTGCTGTTGCCGCCATGCTGGACGGCACCCGCCCGTTCCTGATAGAAGTCCAGGCTCTTGTTTCCACGGCCGCCTACGGCACTCCGCAGAGATCTGCCACAGGATTTGACGTAAGAAGGCTCAACATGCTGCTTGCCGTGCTGGAAAAGAGGGTTGGCTTCAAGATCGGGGCAAAAGACGTGTTCCTCAACATCGCCGGTGGAATAAAGGTCGCCGACCCGGCCTGCGACCTTGCCATCATAATGAGCATCCTGTCTTCCAACTTCGATGTTGCCGTCAGCCAGAAATACACTTTTGCCGCAGAGGTTGGCCTGAGCGGAGAGATAAGACCCGTCTCACAGGTGGAAAGAAGAATCGCCGAGGCTGAAAAACTCGGATTCGAGAGAATATACATCTCCTCCTACAGCCAGAAAGAAGAAAAGCAGCACAGGAAGATCAAAGTCATCCGAGCCTCTTCAATCCCGCAGATCGTAAGGGATATCTTCCAGGAATAAAAATTTACTAAATATAAAACTTTTACATATCTTTGCAGAAAACAAAGGATATGAAAAAGTTTGAATTTCTTAAAGATCTGAGAAAGAGCCGGGGGATGACGCAGGCCCAGGTCGGATATCTGGCCGGGATGGGTAAAGCCCAGATTTCAAGGATGGAACGTGGCTCACTAGGCAGTATAGAAACAATTTCTAGGGTCTTGGATGCTCTAGGCTACAAGCCTATAATTGAGTTCCAGAATACAAGACAATCGGATGGCCTGAATACAGAGACTATTTTGTCTATATTAAAAGTTTACTATACTAACAACTTTAAGGGGTTTGAAATAGAAAAGCTGGGGCTGTTCGGAAGTTTTGCCAGAGGGGAGCAAACAGATAAAAGTGATATTGATATTCTGATAACTCTCAAAAAACCAAGTCTTTTTCTTTACGGCACAATACAAAACCAGCTGGAGACTATCTTTAAGAGAAAGGTGGACTTGGTTTCTTCAAAATCCCATCTGAGCGAGGCTTTAAAAAGTCAACTGAAAAAGGAGGTCATATATGTTTCCTGAAAAAGAAAGACTGATCGCTTTGCTGGAAGACGTCATCAAAGAAACAGATCTTCTTTTTAAGATGTCCGAACAGATAAAGATTCCTGATGATTTTGTCACAGACATGTCTGGAATGATTCTTTTCAGAGCTTGCAGCATGAGTCTGCAGTATATCACGGAGTGCTTTGTGAAAATAAAGAACCTTTGCGGTATGGATTATTTCAAACCCTATTCATCCATACCGTGGCAATCTGTGTTCGGGATGAGGAAATTTCTTTCACACGGCTATGGAGATGTGGACTCAGAAGGTATTTTCAACACCATTAAAACAGACATCCCCGCTCTGCTTTCCGTAACAGAAAAGATGCTTTCAGACTTGACAGATTAAAAAACTTTTGCAAAGCGGCGGCGGCCAGACAGGTCTTCCATGATGCTGATATTCTGGAAGTTTTTGTCTTTCAGCATCTGCTCAAGTTCCTCTGCAAAAAGAGGGTTGATTTCAAAGTAAAGTTTGCCGCCCGGGTAGAGAAGCTCCCTTGCCATATCCGCAATTTTGCGGTAGAAAAGAAGCGGGTCTTCATCGCTGACAAAAAGGGCCTGCCCAGGTTCAAAATCCAGCACGTTTTTGTGCATCAGGCTCTTTTCTTTCTCAGCGATGTAGGGCGGGTTGGAGACTATCACATCCAGTTTCCCGATAAAGGACTTGAGGACAGAAAAACCATTGGAGGGAGACATAACATCCTGAAGCACGTCATAGTGCAAGAACATCGGCCAGCAGCGGTCCAGGGTAATCCGCTGGCCTTTTGCGTATTGGAGAGCAATGTCTGAGATGTCGCACCCGTAGGTCTCAAGAGTTCTGGAAGAAAACCTTGGGCTCAGGATCTTGTGGAGGCTCCAGGCGATGCAGCCGCTGCCGGTACACACGTCAAAGATCTTGAAAGAGCGATGCGCCTCGGGAGAGAAATTCCCCGCTTTTCCAGAAGTGATGCCAGTGTCCGTAAATCCGGGACACCGGACGCATTTTACAGGGGTTTTTGATGCCGGTGTCCGTAAATTCGGAACACTGGCATCACCTGAAAGGAAATCTCTCTTTACATCCTCAGCGATGAGGTTGACAAGTTCTTCTGTTTCGGGTCTTGGAATCAGGACGCCGGGTCCGACCTTGAACTTTTCTCCGCAGAAATACTCGAAGCCGGCAATATATTGGATTGGTTCACCGGAAGCCAGACGCTCTATGACATCAGAAGGGTTCAAAGTGCCATTATCTGTTTTATGAGCGCCCTGTGAAACCCGCACACCCTGAGTTCCCAGACCCTGACCAGCAGGGGAAGAATTTTTTGAAGCTAAAACCTTTTCTGAAGCGGCGGGAATATCTTCGTCCGGATATGTCAGCTGACGGGTGCGGGAAATGCCGTAGATGTCTTCAAGAGCTCTACGTGCTATAGCCAAAGCTTCTTCCGGAGAGTAAACGGAGGAAAGCCTTTTGCAGCACTCTTTAATGAAATCTATAACAGCTTTCATAGGCGTTTTTCTTAAGCTCTTGATTTCGTGGTCTTTATAAAAATGTGGGGTAGCGAAAACGTCCACCCCACATTAAGTTATTTCGCTCACTTCCAGCCGTTTACCAAAAACGGCCTCATCCAAGTCTCTTGAGCTGGACGGTGAAGTGACGCATCAGAGGAGCCTCCCATTCGATGGCAACGCCTCTTGTGATGGTCTTGCGCCTGTCGTAAACGTTCTTGAGAGCTGCCGCAATGACCTTCATGTGGTTGTCCGTATAAACCCTTCTCGGAATGGCAAGACGCAGAAGGTCAAGGCCTCCGAAGCGGTTCTGTCTTGTTACAGGGTCACGGTCTGCAAGCATGTATCCTATCTCGCAGGCGCGGATACCGGCCTCGAGGTAAAGTTCGCAGGTAAGTGTCTGGGCCGGGAATTCCTCCTTAGGGACATCGGTGAGCACCTTGTCCGCATCCACGAAGATGGCGTGTCCGCCGGCAGGCCTCTGGTATGGGATGCCGTACTCGTCCAGGAGGCTTGCAAGGTACTGGACCTGATGAATCCTGGTCTGGAGCATGTCAAACTCCGTATTCTCGTCAAGACCTTGGGCAAGGGCATTGAGGTCTCTGCCGTTCATTCCTCCGTAAGTCACATAGCCTTCAAACGGTATGCAGAAGAGTTTGGCGCCCTCGTACCATTCCTTGCGATTGGTCCCGATGAAGCCTCCCATATTCACGATGCCGTCTTTCTTGGCGGACATTGTCATCGCGTCTGCGTCCGTGTACATCTCAAGGGCTATCTCCTTGATGGTCTTGTCTGCATAGCCTTCTTCGCGAGTCTTGATGAAGTAAGCGTTTTCCGCAAAGCGTGCGGAGTCCATCACAACAGGAACCCCGTACTTGTGGCAGAGGGCGCAGGTGTCCTTGATGTTCTTCATGGAAACAGGCTGTCCGCCAACGGTGTTGTTGGTTACGGTCAGAACCATGAAAGGGACGTTGCCCTTGTTCTCAACCAGCACTTTCTCAAGCTTTTCCAGAGAGACATTGCCTTTGAAAGGAACTTCTTTCTGGGTGTCTTTGGCATCGTCGCAGGTAACGTCAATGGCCTTGGCATGGCGGCTTTCGATATGGCCTTTGGTGGTGTCGAAATGAGCGTTGCCCGGAACCACGTTCCCTTCCTTTACCAGGTATGAGAAGAGAACGTTCTCCGCCGCCCTTCCCTGGTGGGTCGGGATGACATATTTCATCCCGAAGATCTTCTTGACCATTGCCTCGAACTTATAGAATGAGGTGGCACCGGCATAGCTTTCGTCGCCGAGCATCAGTTCAGCCCACTGGCGGTCGCTCATGGCGCCGGTTCCGCTGTCGGTGAGAAGATCTATATAAACTTGTTCTGCTTTGAGTTGAAATACGTTGTAATGAGCCTCGGCCAGCCACTTTTTCCTCTCTTCGAGAGTTGAGCGGCGCATAGGCTCAACCATTTTTATTTTCCACGATTCTGCAAAAGGTAATTCCATATCTATATGTGTTGATGTTAAACTTAGGTTCCTGCCTCTCAAAGCTTGGAAATGGAAACATAAGCTTACCGTCCAGCCTCTTCTATCAGGCTGGTTATAAAGTCTTTGATATCTATTCCTGCGGTTCTGAGCATATTAGGGACAAGGCTCATCTTTGTCATGCCCGGAACTGTGTTGACCTCCAGGAAATAAATGTCTTCTTTCTCCGTAATGATATAGTCCATTCTCACTATGCCGCGGCATCCCATATAAGAATAGATGCTTTCCGTCAGGATCTGGATCTTTGAGGTGAGTGTCTCCGATATGCGGGCCGGACAGATTTCCTGGCTCTCTCCGAGATACTTGGCCTCAAAATCAAAAAACTCGCGGTCCGTGACGATCTCCGTTACCGGAAGAGCGCAAATCCTGCCGTTGAACTTGTATGCCCCGCAAGTGACTTCCCTGCCGCTTACCGCTTCCTCCGCAAGAATGGTCCCGCACTCTTTGAAAGCTGTCCGGATGGCCGGTTCAACTTCTTCCTCGGTCTTTACCTTTGTGACACCGAAGCTGCTGCCTCCGACAGTAGGTTTGACGAACATAGGAAGCCCCACCTGACGTATTATCTCTCGTACGGAATACGGCCTGTTGCAGCTGATGAAGATGTCGTCGGCCATCTTCACTCCGGCAAAGTCCAGGAACCTCTTGCATGAATGTTTGTCAAAAGTTATCGCTGAGACAAATGAGGAACAGGTTGTGAAAGGGATTTTCTGCATCTCAAGATAGCCCTGAAGAAGGCCGTTTTCCCCCGGCGTACCGTGAATCATTATCAGGGCGGTGTCAAAGGCTTCCTCCTTCCCTGTTTCCGGATCCTGGAAAGAAAACCGGTTCTTGTCTATGACAGGACAGCCTGAATGAACGAGAATGTCCTCCAGAGTTCTTGCAGAAGAGGGCAGTACATACCAGTTGATCCCCTCTATGAAAACCAGGCGAGGCAGATATTTTTCCCTGTCTATATGGTCCATCACGTTGAGTGCCGACTGGGCACTGACCTGTCTTTCGGAGGAATCTCCTCCGCACATGACTGCTATCTTCTTCATTGTCTATGTGTTCTTGCCTAATTCTCTTCAATAAAGTTGTCCAAATCGGACGGGTATTCTTCTGTAGCTCCGGAGGTTACGCAATCCATACTATATCCGGCAGGTTTGGTGAACTTATCATCTATGGATATGTTTATAGAAGGGTCGTCCAGAACTTTCTTCATCATGATAGCCCAGATAGGAAGGGCTACGGAAGCTCCCTGTCCCTGGCCTGTCCAGCGGAAATGCACCTGACGGTCCTCTGCTCCAACCCAGACACCTACCGTAAGACGAGGCACATATCCTATGAACCATCCGTCCGAGTTGTCGTTGGTGGTTCCGGTCTTGCCGGCTATCTCTCCACCGGTTATGTAACGTCTTATCCTGGAACCGGTTCCCCCATCCACTACACCTCTCATCATCTGAACCATCGTATAAGCGGTATTCTCTCCTATGGCCTCCCTCTTACGGGACGCGAAATTGGTCAGCACCCTGCCGTTCTTGTCCTCTATCCTGAGCACGAACTGAGGCTCCACGAACACACCCTTGCTCGGGAAGGTATTGAAGGCGCTCACCATCTGGTAAACAGGAACATCGGCACTTCCGACACAAAGAGAATGCACTGGTTCCAGATAGCATTTGATACCCATATTGTGAGCCATCCTCACCAAGGCCTCCGGCCCGAACTGCTTCATCAGATAAGCGGCGACATTGTTGTTGGAAGCCATCAGTCCCCATCGCAGAGTTACAGTAGCTCCGTTTCCGCCGCCTTTAGGAGTCCAGACGGTATTGCCTATGACAAAGGACTGTGGCTGGTTGACAGTAACATCGCATGGAGTGAAGCCTTCCTGCATGGCCAGCGTGTAGAGGAACGGCTTGAATGTGGAACCCACCTGCCTTTGGCCCTGCATAACCTGGTCATACTTGAAATAGTTGTAGTTGGCTCCGCCCACGTAAGCCCTGACATATCCGGTTTCAGGCTCTATGGCCATAAGACCTGTCCTGAGGAAGGCCTTGAAGTATTTGATGGAGTCGTTAGGAGTCATCGTGGTATCTACGTATCCCTTACCTTTCCAGGAGAACACCCTCATCTTGGTAGCCTTGTCAAAACTCTTTTCAATTTCGTCCTCGCTGTAGCCGGCTTCCTTCATGTTTTTGTAGCGGTCAGACCAGCGGCGGGCCCTCTTCATCAAAGACTCCACCACATTGGCAGGAGTATTGTCTGCAAACGGGTAGTTCTTCCTGTATTTGAGGTCTTCGTTGAACTGAGGCTGGAGATACTTCAGATGCTCAACAGCGGCCTGCTCCGCGTATCTCTGTATCTTGGCGTTGATAGGCGTGTATATCTTAAGTCCGTCTTTCTCAAGTTCATATTTGGTGCCGTCCGGCTTGAGGTTCTTGTTAAGCCAGCCGTAAAGCGGGTTGTCTTTCCACGACGCTGAATCCTGGCTGTACTGGTTCATGTCCGTATATTTGGACTTTACAGGCTTGCTGGCGCTCATTATCCTCTTGAGCATATCCCTGAAATACGGGGCCTGCCCATTTGAAACGTCAACATCTCCCTTGGAAGCCAGGACAATAGGCAGCTTGACAATGGAATCGTACTGGGAATCTGTAAGGTACCCGTACTTGTTCATCTGCTTTATAACGTGATTGCGCCTCTGGAGCGCAAGGTCAGGGTTGCGGACCGGATTGTATTTTGTTGGCTTGTTGACCATTCCCACAAGCAAAGCCGCCTCTTCAACATTGAGGTCTTTCGGAAGCTTCCCGAAAAATGTAGAAGACGCGCTCTTGATTCCGTAGGCGTTCCTCCCGAAGAAAACAGCATCCAGGTACATGCTCATTATCTCTTCTTTGGTATAGCTTCTTTCCAGCTTGATGGCTGTGATCCACTCTTTGAACTTGGTGATAATCAGATGCAGTTTTCCGGCGCCCGGCTCTCTTGGGAAAAGACTCTTGGCAAGCTGCTGGCTGAGGGTGCTGCCACCTCCACCGCTTGCCCTGTTGCCAAGCATAAGGCTCTTTACGGCCACCCTGACAAGGCTCTTTCCGTCTATGCCGCTGTGCTCATAGAAACGGGCGTCTTCCGTGGCAACCAAAGCATCCTTCAGGTTCTGGGAAAGCTCCTCATAATTGGAGAAGGACCTGTTCTCTATGTGGTAAGTGTTGAGAAGGGTCCCGTCCTCAGCGATGATCTGGGTAGCCAGGTTGCTCTGCGGATCTTCAAGTTCTTCAAAAGAAGGTATGTCTGCAAAAATCCAAACCATCAGAAGCATGAAAAGGACAAAGATGATTGGACTGAACACCAGCAGCCACAGCCACTTCTTAAACCGTTTTGTATTCTTGATCTTCATTTTTCCAGTTTTTCCGAAAAACAAAAATACAAATAAAAATTTGGAAAGAATGGGAGTTAATGATTTACTTTGCACCTCTGTTAAAAACAAATGACGGGAATATGGGAGAGAAACTTGTAATCGTGGAGTCACCGGCCAAGGCCAAGACTATCGAGAAATTTCTTGGAAAGGGCTATACTGTAAAATCGAGCTTCGGGCACATTTGCGACCTGCCCAAGACAGCGTTGGGAATCGATATAGAGAACGGATTCAAACCAAAATATCAGGTTCCGGCAGACAAGAAGAAACTTGTGTCTGACCTGAAGACCCTGGCCTCAAAGGCAGACACCGTATATCTGGCGTCCGATGAGGACCGCGAGGGAGAGGCCATAGCATGGCACCTCCAGAAGAACCTGGGACTGAAACCGGAAAACACTAAGAGAATTGTCTTTCATGAGATTACAAAAGACGCCATACTGAATGCCGTACAGCATCCAAGAAACGTTGACGAGAATCTGGTGAACGCGCAGCAGGCCAGAAGGGTCCTGGACAGGATAGTGGGATTTGAACTTTCTCCGGTCCTTTGGAGAAAGGTAGGCAAAGGACTTTCCGCAGGAAGGGTCCAGTCTGTTGCCGTCAGGCTGATAGTTGACAGGGAAAGGGAGATCCAGCAGTTCCAGCCAGCCCCTTACTTCAGCGTTAAGGGTATATTCCATCCTCAAACTCAGGCTGAGAAAATTCATCTGAACGCAACTTTGGACGGCAGGTTTTCTACTGAACAGGATGCCTTGGCTTTCCTCCAGAAATGTAACAGCGGATGCCGCTTCAGCATCTCGGCCATAGAAAAGAAGCAGATTACACGCTGCCCTGCTCCTCCTTTCACAACCTCCGCCCTCCAGCAGGAGGCCAGCCGCAAGCTCGGCCTGTCTGTTTCCCAGACCATGAGGATAGCCCAGAAACTTTACGAAAGCGGTCTGATCACATATATGAGAACAGACTCCACCAACCTTTCTTCTCTGGCCATCAACACAATAAAGCAAGCTATCACAGAAAGCTACGGAGAAAACTACTCAAGGGTCCGTCAGTTCCACACACATTCAAAGGGCGCACAGGAAGCGCACGAAGCAATCCGCCCTACCTACGCCGCCAACAAGACCATTTCCGGAACTCCTTCTGAAAAGAAACTTTATGAACTGATCTGGAAAAGAGCCGTGGCTTCACAGATGGCAGACGCTGTCCTGGAAAAGACATCCATCTCCATATCTTCTGACAAGTTCTCTGAAAAATTCATCTGCGAAGGCGAAAAAATCCTTTTCGACGGATTCCTGCGCCTGTACATAGAGGGAAAGGACGACGAGCCGGAAGAGGAGAACCTCAACCAGCTCATTCCAAACCTGGAAAAGGGAGACGGCATGGAGGCCCTCACGATAGAAGCACAGCAGAAGTTCACTCCTAAACCTCCGCGATATTCAGAGGCGTCCCTGGTCAAGAAGATGGAAGAGCTGGGTATCGGAAGACCAAGTACCTATGCTCCTACCATCACAACTATCACAAGCAAGAGAGGCTATGTGGTAAAGGACACCAGACCTGGAACAAAGAGGGAATCCCTGAAAATCGTCCTCCAGAATCCCGGAACGGTCCCTGGAGCCGGAACCATCAAGACATCCTCCGTTTCTGAAACCGTAGGCGCAGAGAAGAACAAACTCTTCCCACAGGACATGGGCACGGTGGTAACCCGCTATCTTGAAGACAATTTCAAGGAAATCATGGACTATGGCTTCACGGCAAAGGTTGAGGAAGACCTGGATAATGTGGCGGAAGGAAAAGAGAACTGGACCAGCCTGATATCATCCTTCTACTCTCCTTTCCACAAGATTGTCTCTGAACAGAACCAGGAACACACTCACGTGAACTCGGAAAGGGAACTCGGAACAGATCCCCAAGACGGCAAGCCTGTCTTTGTAAGACTTGGCAAGTTCGGTCCGCTGGCGCAGAAAGGAAAGTCAGACGATCCACAGAAAAAATTCGCATCGCTGAGGAAAGACCAGTCGATAGAAACCATAACACTTGAGGAGGCCCTCAAACTGTTTGAACTTCCAAGGATTGTAGGAACAATTGACGGCAAGGAAGTTACAAGCGCAATCGGAAGGTTCGGCCCTTACATAAAGTATGACGGCAAGTTCTTCTCCCTTGCAAAAGGACAAGATCCTTACACCGTTACGACAGAACAGGCCCTGGAACTCATCCAGGCCAAGGAGCAGGCTTCCCAAAACAGCGTTTTGAAGGAGTTCCCCGAAAATGACATCCAGATAATAAACGGAAGGTACGGCCCATATATCAAGCATGCCGGCGGAAACTACAAGATAGGCAAAGGAACCAAGGCGGCAGAAACTCTCACTCTGGAAGACTGCCTTGCCATAGTGAACAACACCCAGGCCACCAACTCCAGGAAAACTGCAACAAGAACCAGAAAAAAGACCAAATAGAGGACCGAAATGTCAGGCAACTATATAAAAACCGCGTACTCGAAGCTTTACAGTGTCTCAAAAGGGATGGACAAGACATCTTTGTACACTCTGGATGAATATCTGTCTGCTTCAGGAAAGAAACCACGCATCTACAAGAAATCTGAGAAAAACGTGGACATTGTCATCTGCAAGGAAGATATTCCTGATGTCAACTTGCTTCGTCTCGGCAGGAGTTTCCCGTCCGCCCTCATCTGCTCCGGGGCCAACATACCGGTAAGCCTCATAGACAAGGTCAAGAAACAAAAGACTTTTTCTGTCATAGGTCTTCAGAAATACCTTTTCTTCCCCCAGATGGAGACGGCTCTCAACAGCTGCGGGTTTGAAACGCTGAACCTCGGTCCGATTAGAGACGACATGCCTGTATGCGAACCTCTACTCAGGAACGTCAAATATGTGTTCCTGGACATGACAAGCGTCAAACATTCCGATTATCCGTGGGACGGGAATGAGAACCCTAATGGATTCTTTGCCAATGAAATATGCCAAATTGCCAGATACATAGGCTTTTCCTGTGACCTGAAGGCCGTGTTCATATACGGAGTGCCGGAAAACGGTTGCCCTAATGTATGCTCAAACCTGGTAGCCCAGGTTGCATGGCACATCGCTGATGCAGTTGCAAACAACATCTACGAGAACCCGCAGGCAGAAAAACAGAAAGGAAAACTTCCAGACCATTTCGAACATAAGATTGTGGATTTCTGTTCACACGGAGACACGCTCACTTTCATAATGAGCGCCGCAACCGGAAGGTGGTGGATGGAAGTTCCCGTCATCAAGAAAAACACAACGGAACTTGTGGCTTGCACCGCCAACGATTATCAGACAGCCTGTGACGGACAGGTTCCGATGAGATGGCTCTATTATTACAACCGCTTGAATGCGATGTAACATTTTTTAATTTTTTTTGCCGTTAAGGTTAGGTTTTTATATTTTTGCAATAAACAAAACGGAAACCTTAAAATCCATCAATATGGCAAAGTATCAAATTGACGAAACCGATCAGAAAATACTGTCTGCATTGGTTAAAAACGCCAGAACCCCGTTCTTGGAAATTGCAAGAGACTGCGGAGTTTCAGGGGCTGCTATCCACCAGAGATTCAAGAAAATGGAATCTCTTGGAATCATCACTGGTTCACGTCTGCTTGTCAAACCTTCCACCCTCGGATTGGATGTTTGCGCCTTTGTAGAAGTCAATCTTTCTCCGGTCAACAAGTATCCTGAAGTGATAGAAGCTCTCAGAAAAATTCCTGAAGTTGTAGAGTGTCATTTCGTAACAGGAAGACATACCCTGCTTCTGAAAATGTACTGCTTCAACCACGATCACCTGCTGGACATCCTGATAAACACTATCCAGAATATTCCTAGTGTCCAGGATACCGAAACCCTTGTTTCACTTGACCAGGCTATCGAGCGCCAGGTGTGGGTCAAGGACCATCCTGAAGAAAAAGGATATCACAGGAAAGAAAAGAGAGGCCCTAAGAAAAGAGGCTAATCTTCAGGGAGGAGCATAGAGGCAAACTTGAGGTCGTCCTTGGTGGTGATTTTCAGGTTGAACTTGCTTCCCTCCACAATATCAAATTCATATCCGCTACTCTCCATTACGGTTGCATCATCTGTAAACGTTGGAGAGTACGGTTTTTTATATGCCAGCTTAAGACGGGTGGAGTCGAATACCTGCGGCGTCTGGACCAACATGTAGTTTTCCCTTACCACTGGATGTGTGCCTGCTGGAGATCCGTCTTGGGAGAACTCTCTTTTCCTCATCGATTCAACTACTGAAACCGCAGGGATGACACCTGCGCATCTGCCCCCCAAAGGATAAGTGAAGAGCTCTGTGATCAGTTCTTTCGGAACTATCGGCCTTACACCGTCATGCACAGCCACTACGGCTCCGTCCGGAACCACCTCCAGGGCAGAACGCACAGAGTGGAAACGGGTAATTCCACCAGGCACTATGGTGTGGGGAATGTACAGGTTGTGCTTGTTGTAGTAGTCTTTCCAGATATCTATGTGGGAAGGAGGAAGGACCAGAATGATTTCCACCGGAAGGTCAAGGGAAGTAAACAGCTCTATCGTTCTGAGCAATATAGGTTTCCCGTTGAGGTCCAGGAACTGCTTGGGGACTTTGGCCTTCATCCTTTTCCCCACTCCCCCGGCCGTTATGACTGCATAATACTTCATTTGTTCATTTTTAACTGGACAAAATTATAAAATATTTGACCTAAATTCTTAAATTTGTAGGTACCCAAAAAAGGTGACATCGTGAAAACAATAAGAAGAGCATTGATCTCCGTCTATTACAAAGACGGAATCGCAGACATATCAAGACGTTTGGAACAGGATGGAGTGGAAATACTGTCCACGGGCGGCACTGCTTCTTTCCTGGAAGAAAACGGTATAAAAGTTACCAAGGTTGAAGATATCACTCATTATCCTTCGATACTCGGCGGCAGGGTGAAGACCTTGCATCCTTCGGTTTTCGGCGGTATCCTTGGAAGAAGGGACAACCCAAAGGATGCGGAGGAATCCAGAACCTATGGCATTGAGCCTATAGATCTTGTAATCGTAGATCTTTATCCTTTTGAGGAATATGTGGCCAAAAACGCTTCTCACGCAGAAATCATCGAGAAAATAGATATCGGAGGCATTTCTCTGATAAGGGCTGCTGCCAAAAATTATCAGGATGTTGTTATCGTACCGTCCAGGAAACAGTACGGGTTCCTTTCAAAGATCCTCCAGGAACAAGGCTGCCAGACAAACCTGCAACAAAGGGAATACCTTGCAACCATGGCCTTCGGAGTTTCCGCTTCTTACGACAGCGCCATCTTCAACTATTTCAACTCCGACGCCAAAACGCCGGCTTTCAGCAGATTCTCCTCCCAGGCCAAGATTCTCAGATATGGGGAGAATCCTCACCAGAAGGGCTGCTACTTCGGAAGCAAGGAATCTCTCCCGGCCCAGCTCCACGGAAAGGAGCTGTCACACAACAACCTGTTGGATGTTGAGGCTGCCATTGAGCTCATCAGCGATTTTTCCGCCCCGACCGTTGCTATCATCAAGCACAACAACGCCTGCGGATGTGCATCGGCACCAACGGTTGAACAAGCCTGGGATAAAGCTCTTGCAGGTGATCCTGTTTCCGCTTTCGGTGGAATAATAGTTACCAACCGGCCAGCAGGGAAAGAACTCGCGGAGCAGATGAACAAGCTTTTCTTTGAAGTTTGCATCGCCCCGGCCTATTCAGGAGAAGCCCTGGCCATACTTGAGACCAAGAAAAACCGCATCATCCTTGTCCATGACGCACAGCCTCTCCCTAAGATGAAGTTCCGCTCCCTGCTCGGAGGTGTCCTCGTCCAGGAAAGAGACTCTTATGTAGAAACTGAAGCAGATCTGAAAGTCTGCACCAAAGTATCGCCGAAAAAGGAAAAGACCGAGGATCTGCTTATGGCCAACAAACTGGTCAAACACTCAAAGTCCAACGCCATCGTTCTTGTAAAGGACAACCAGCTGATAGGCAGCGGTGTAGGGCAGACTTCAAGAGTAGATGCCCTCAAGCAGGCCATTGCCAAGGCCCACTCCTTCGGTTTCTCCACAAACGGAGCCGTCCTGGCTTCAGACGCGTTCTTCCCGTTCAAGGATTGCGTGGAGATAGCCTTTGCCAACGGCATAGACACCATAATACAGCCAGGAGGATCCATAAGAGACAACGAAAGCATTGAATTCTGCGACAACAACGGAATGGCTATGGTAATGACCGGCATAAGACACTTCAAACATTAACAGAAAACAGCAGTACAGAAATATGGCATTTTCATTTTTAACCCAAGAACTTGCAATCGACCTCGGAACGGCCAACACCGTCATTTTCATGAAAGACAAGATCGTGGTCGATGAACCTTCTATCATCGCGATAGACATGAACACGAAAAAGCCGATGGCAGTCGGTAGAGAAGCTCAGATGATGTTAGGTAAGACCAACCCTAACATCAAGACTATCAGGCCTATGAAGGATGGAGTAATTGCAGACTTCCAAGCTGCCGAACACATGATCAGGGGTCTTATCAAAATGATAAACAGCAAAAGGACTTCCTTGTTCACTCCTAACCTGAAAATCGTCATAGCCATTCCTAGCGGAAGTACGGAAGTTGAGACCAGGGCCGTAAGAGATGCGGCAGAACATTCCGGCGGCAGGGATGTCTATATCATACTCGAGCCTATGGCTGCCGCCATCGGAATCGGATTGGATGTAGAACAGCCTTCCGGCCACATGGTTGTGGACATAGGAGGCGGAACTACGGAATGTGCCGTAATATCCCTTGGCGGTATCGTTTGGAACGAAAGCCTCAAGGTTGCCGGAGATGTGTTCACTTCAGATATCCAGCAGTATCTGAGGCAGCAGTACAACATCAGGATAGGAGAAGTCACGGCCGAGAAAATCAAGATGGCCGTAGGTGCCGCCATCCCGGAACTTGAAACCCCACCAGAGCCTTTCATCGCCAGAGGTCCTAACCTGATGACCGCCTACCCTGTTGAGGTTCCTGTAACCAGCATGGAGATAGCCCATTGCCTGGACAAGTCCATAGCAAAGATCGAGACCACCATCATCAAGGTTCTGGAGCAGACACCTCCTGAGCTTTACGCAGACATCGTGAAGGAAGGCATTTACCTCAGCGGCGGAGGAGCCCTGATAAGAGGCCTGGACAAGAGGCTCAGCGACAAGCTGAAGATACCGTTCCATGTTTCCGAGGATCCGCTGAAGGCTGTGGCCAGAGGAACCAATACGGCTCTCAAGAACATGGCTAAGCGCAATTATCTTCCACCTTATCTGTTCAGGTAGCCGGTAATGAAACTTCCTCCTCTAATCTATAACTCGGTAGGAAAATTTCTGTTGTTCGTTCTCCTGGAAACTGTCTGCATACTGCTCCTTGTCAAGAACAGTATCATTCAGCAGTACAGGATAATGGAGGGGGTACGCAGTGTACAGTCTTTCTTTTGGCAAAGAAGCACAAAGATAAAGGAGTACACATCCCTGTCGGAGAGGAACCGGGACCTGGAGGAGGAAAATTCCAGACTTCTGCGCCAGAACATCATATACAAGAACCTTCTGGTCCGCTCGCAGGAAGAGAGCCGTCTTGAAGAGCTTTCTTCCCAGCTGAAGCTGAATGCCGGAGACTCATCTCTGGTCAGCTACTCCTTCACCTTGGCAAAAGTGGTGAAGAACACCCTGAACACAGAGCATAACTATCTGATTCTTGACAAGGGAAAGAGAGACGGTATAACTGAAGACCTTGGAGTGGTTACCCCCAGCGGAGTCGTGGGAATCGTAAGGGGCGTAGGAGAAAAATTCAGCTACGTGCTTTCTTTCCTTAACCCCAAACAGAGCATAAGCGCCAAAACCGGCAAAGCTGAATCTCCGGGAACCCTCAAGTGGGAAGGCGGCAGCATATATAAGGCATACCTGACAGAAATCCCTTTGAATACGGAAGTTGCAAAGGGAGATACTGTTTACACAAGCGGAAATTCTTCTTTCTTCCCTTCAGACATACCGGTGGGAAAGGCCGTTTCTTTCTCGATAGAGAACGGGGCTCACAAAAGGGTGGAGGTTGAACTCCTGCAGGACTTTTCAAATCTGGATTATGTTATCATACTCAGGAATGAGGACAAGAGGGAGATAGACTCTCTCTCCGCACTTGTTCCCCCATCGCCAAAGAAATGATGAACTGGCTGAAATACATATACGCGTTTGTGGTGATCCTGGTGCTCCAGATCCTGTGCAGCGAGTTCATAAACTTGTGGCCAATGCTCTATATCGCTGTCATACCGTTGATGGTCATCCTGCTTCCGCCGAGTGTCAGCACTTATCTTGTGATGCTCTGCGGCTTCATCATAGGTCTGCTCACCGATGCCCTTTCTGACGGAGTGCTGGGACTGAATGCCGCCTGCTGCACTTTGGTCGGAGCATGCAAGAATATGATAACCAAGCCGATGCTCAAATACGACATCCACTCCGAGGAGTTTGATATGGAAAGCGGAGTGTTCAGGAAGGGCAAGCTGATACTGCTGCTGTTCCTGTGCTACCTTCTGTTCTTCGTGCCTTATGTGCTTCTGGACGGAGCCGGAGCTTCCGGTGCGCTTTTCCTCGTCATCAGGATAGTGGTCAATATCGTTGCAAACGTTGCAATATCTTATCTGCTCACAAGGTTATGGATAAGAAGGTTCTTCTCATAGCCGGTGTACTTCTGGCCGCTCTGTGCCTTGTCGCCAGGATGTTCTACCTGCAGATAATAGACGAACACTATAAAGTCAGCGCGCAGAACAACGCCCTTCTGTACCAGACACAATACCCCGCCAGGGGAGAGATCAAGGACCGCAACGGCAACACGCTGGTAGGCAACAAGACCACCTATGACATAATGGTCACTCCAATTGACATCCAGGAGTTTGACACTGCAGATTTCTGCATGACCTTCCACGTGGACATAAATGATGTGAGGCGGAAGCTGAAAAACTACAGGGAGAACCGCCGCAAAATAGGGTATCAGACTTTCACTTTCATAAAGCAGGTATCTGGACAGGACTACAGCCACTTTGCAGAAAAGGCCTATAAGTTTCCTGGTTTTTACGCCATAAGCAGGACCGCCAGGGTATATCCCTATGAAGCCGGTGCCAGCCTGTACGGCTACATCAATGAAGCCGATTCCGCATATCTTGCCAACCATCCTGAATACCGCAGAGGAGACTATGTGGGAATCACCGGCATAGAGCGTTCTTACGAAGATGTGCTCAGAGGAAAAAAAGGCTACAACATAATGGTCCGCGATGTCCACAACAGGATCCGCCAAAGTTTCAAGAACGGAGAATATGATGTGGCGGCGGAGCCTGGCAAGGATTTGATAGCCAGCATTGACGGACCTCTCCAGCAGTATGGGGAAAGGCTTATGAAAAACAAGGTGGGAAGCATAGTGGCCATAGAACCAGCTACAGGGGAGATCCTGGCCATAGTTTCCGCTCCCGGCCTTACGGTAGAAGACCTGTCCAACATACGCAAGGAGTATTCCCGCCTCGCTACAGACCCTTACAAGCCTATGTTCAACCGAGCGGTCATGAGCGCCTATCCTCCAGGCAGCGTATTCAAGACCGTGAACGCGCTCATCGCCCAGCAGAACGGAGTCATCAACTCTGAAACCCGCTTCTCCTGCTCAAGGGGTTTCTACTACGGCGGTGGAAAGATGGGCTGCCACGGGCACCGCTCTCCGCTCAATCTCAAGGAATCCATAATGATGAGCTGCAACGCCTACTATGCCAATGTGTTCAGGGCCATTATGAAAGACCCCGCCCATCAGCCCATATCCGAGGCTTTCAACCACTGGAAGGAGCAGGTCAACAAGTTCGGAATCGGCGTCAAGCTAGGCAGCGACTTTCCGGCTGAACTGCCCGGAACCCTTCCATCCACAAAGACATACGACAAGATCCACGGCAAAGGCAAGTGGAGCGCATTCAACATACTCTCTCTGGCTATCGGTCAGGGAGAGGTCGGAGCTACCCCTCTGCAGATTGCCAATGTCGCCGCGATTATCGCCAACAGAGGATATTATATAATTCCACATCTGATAAAGAACGCCCCGGATTCCGCCAGGAGGGCAAAATATACAGAGAAACACTGGGTGGACATAGACCGCCAGTACTTCGACCCCGTGGTTGAAGGCATGTACCTTGCCGTCAACGCTCCCGCAGGAACCGGAGGAACAGCGCGGAGAGCCCATATAGATGATATAGTGGTATGCGGAAAGACAGGAACAGCCCAAAATCCCCACGGAAGGGACAACTCCGTATTCATGTGCTTTGCACCGAGAGAAAACCCGAAGATCGCAGTCTGCGTCTATCTTGAAAATGCCGGGGCGGGAGGCACTTGGGCAGCTCCGGTGGCTTCCCTTATCGTTGAAAAATACCTGAGAGGAGAAGTCCTGAGAAAAGAAATGGAACAATATGTGGAAAACACGGACCTCAAACATAATGTTCCGGTCAAAACAAAGAAGAGATGAGAGGCGCAGCATATACCAATTCTCCAAAGGCACGGCGGGTCGATTTAGGACTTGTCCTGTCTTACCTGTTCCTGGTCACGTTCGGCTGGCTGAACATCTATTCCGCCGTTTATTCGGAAGAACATGCTTTCATACTTGATTTCAGCCAAAGATACGGTTTGCAGTTTATCTGGATATGCATTTCTCTTGGTGTGGCCCTGACCCTTATATATCTTGTGAATCCGAGAAACCTTCCGCCGCTTTCCCCCGTGTTCTATGTGATAATGCTGGTTCTGCTGGCCGCAGTCATCTTCCTGGGCAAGGAGGTAAACGGGTCCAGAAGCTGGTTCTTCATAGGCTCTTTTGGACTTCAACCGGCTGAGTTCTCAAAGATTACAACAGCTCTTCTGCTTGCCTTCATAATGAGTCAGTACGGTTTCTCTCTCTTTAACCGGAAAGATGCCGTCCGCTCGGCACTGGTGGTGCTGATTCCTATAATCCTGATTTTGCTTGAAAGGGAAACCGGCAGCGCCCTTGTCTATGTGGGCCTGATCCTGGTCTTCTACATGGAGGGGCTGGCCGGATGGGTGATTTTGCTTGGCATCGGTCTGATTGCAATGTTCGCCATCACTATAGCAGCCTCTCCTCTGGCGGCCCTGGTGTGCGCGTTCGGAATATGCTCCATCGTGAGGTTTTTCCTCAACCGCAATCTTTTATGGCTGCTGATATCCATTGCATCAACAGTTCTGATGTGCTACATACCGGAACTGTCCAAGACGGAAACGTTCGGGTTTCTGAACATCCTGAAGCCTGAAATCTGGGCACTTGTGATAATGACTCCATACATAGTGTTCTGGGTAAAAGACATCTTTGTCAGAAAAGAATCCAGGGAGGGCAGGTACCTGATATTTTGTCTTGCCATTGCGGTGGTGATGGTCTTTTCCGTAAACCTGATCTTTGACAAGGTCCTCCAGCCACACCAGAAAGCCAGGATAGAGAACCTTCTGGGCATTACAGAAGACCTCCAGGGCATTGGCTACAATGTCCACCAGTCCAAGATAGCTATCGGAAGCGGCGGATTCACCGGCAAGGGATTCCTCAACGGGACCCAGACAAAATACAATTTTGTGCCTGAACAAAGTACGGACTTCATTTTCTGCACGGTGGGAGAAGAATGGGGGTTCTTGGGAAGCGTGCTGTTGCTCGCAGTCTATATCTTTATGATTACAAGGATCATACACCTTGCCTCAAAGAACAAAGACGCATTCACGAGGATATACGGATATTGTGTAGCCTCAATCTTCCTGATGCATGTGATGATAAATATGGGAATGACCATGGGGCTGCTGCCTGTCATCGGCATACCTCTGCCTTTCCTCAGTTACGGAGGAAGCAGCATGATGAGTTTCACCATACTGCTCTTCATTTTCGTCAGACTGGATATGGAGCGTCAGATGAAAGACGCTGAATTCTAATCTTCTGCCTTAGCCAGAATCATTGTGCTGTTGTGGCCTCCGAAACCGAAGGTGTTGCTCAGGGCTACCCTCACCTCTCTCTTCTGCGGAGTGTTGAACGTAAGGTTCAGCTTCGGATCAATTTCAGGATCATCCGTGAAGTGGTTTATTGTCGGAGGTATGATGCCGCTGTTGATAGCGTGGATACAAGCCATTGCTTCAACCGCACCGGCTGCGCCAAGCAGATGGCCTGTCATGGACTTGGTTGAAGAAATGTTCAGTTTGTAAGCCGCTTCGCCGAACACTTCCTTGATAGCTTTGAGCTCAGCGATGTCTCCAAGATGGGTGGAAGTGCCGTGTACGTTGATGTAGTCAATCTCCTCAGGCTTCACACCCGCCCTCTTGAGAGCTGTTGTCATTGCAGCCTTTGCTCCCAACCCCTCAGGATGTGGAGCTGTGATATGATGTGCGTCTGCACTTATGCCACACCCCTTGAGTTCCGCGTAAATCTTTGCGCCTCTTGCCTTTGCGTGTTCATATTCTTCGAGAACAAGGATACCGGCACCTTCTCCGAGCACAAAGCCGTCCCGGTCCAGATCGAACGGACGGGAAGCTGTCTTAGGATCGTCGTTACGGGTGGAAAGGGCTTTAGCGGAATTGAAACCGCCTACACCCGGGATAGTGATTGCGGCCTCAGCACCGCCGGTAATGATCATATCCGCCTCATCCAGAAGAATGAGGTCGTAAGAACAATGGATAGCGTGTGATGAGGAAGCACAAGCAGAAACCGTAGCGAAGTTAGGACCCATAAAGCCGTACTTTATAGATACGAAACCTGCAGCTATGTCTGCTATCATTTTTGGAATGAGGAACGGAGTGAATCTCGGATGGCTGCCGCTATTGACGAAATCGATCATGTTCTCCGTCATGGTTTCGATACCGCCCACACCGGAACCTATGATTACACCCGCACGGGATTTGTCCAGCTTCTCCAGGTCTATATTTGCATCAGCAACGGCCTGGTCTGCCGCTGCCACTGCAAACTGGCAGTAGCGGTCCATCTTGCGGGCTTCTTTCCTGTCTATATAGTTGAGGGGGTCAAAACCTTTCACTTCGCAGGCAAACCTGGTCGAAAATTCAGATGCGTCGAATCTGGTGATAGGGCCAGCCCCGCTGACGCCTTCATCAAGAGCCTTGAAATATTCTTCCACATTGTTTCCCAGCGGATTGAAAGTACCAAGTCCGGTAATCACCACTCTCCTCTTTTCCATAATATCTTGTTTTTGGGTTATCAAAAAAATGGGGAAACCCCTCGCTAAAAAACTTAAGGTTTCCCCTTTAAAGGCAATTGGAGCTTAGTTCTTCTGAGCCTCAATATATTTTACTGCATCACCTACAGTAGCAATCTTCTGCGCCTCTTCCTCTGGAATGGAAATCTCGAAAGCTTTCTCAAATTCCATAATCAGCTCAACTGTGTCGAGAGAATCAGCGCCAAGATCTTTTGTAAAGTTTGCCTCTGGAGTAATCTCGCTCTCATCAACTCCCAACTTCTCAACGATGATCTCCTTAACTTTTGAAGTAATGTCTGCCATGGTCAAAAATTTTAGTTAATACAATAAGTTTATAATTTTAGTAGGCTGCAAATATAAACATTTTTTTTTAATGAGTATATTTGTGCAAGGCAAGCCCCAGCCGGGGCTATGCAAAGCAAAACAGGTGCCAAAGAAAAAATCACGCTCAGAATGTACAGAATAGCCGTTTTTGCATCGGGAAGCGGAACCAATGCAGAAAACCTTATCCGCCACTTCAACCATGGACAGAAGACCAGCCCTGAGGCAAGGGTGGTACTTGTCGTCTGCAACAAGGAAAACGCAGGGGTCCTCAAGCGTGCAGAGAATCTGAATGTGCCTTATTCAGTGCTGAAAAAGAGCCAGTTGACTCTCAAGGACAATGATATTCATCCCGATATAACTGAAATTTTGGAAGAACACCGCATAGACTTCATCATCCTTGCCGGTTATCTTCTCCAAATACCGGCGGAACTTATAGAGTCATATCCGGGCAGAATCCTAAACATCCATCCGGCTCTGCTCCCTTCCTACGGAGGAAAGGGAATGTACGGGGAGAGAGTCCACAAAGCGGTTCTCGAAGACATGAGAAAATATATCGCCGAGAATCCCGGCAGGCCGAAAGATTTCTACAGCGGCATCACAATCCACCTGGTAGATGAAGAAATGGACCACGGCAAGATCCTGTTCCAGGCCAAATTCATCCTCAGCCCGGATGAAACGCTTGAGTCCCTGGAAGAGAAGATCCACATCCAGGAACAGGCCAACTACCCAAGAGTGGCAGAAGCCTATCTCAAAACTTTATAATAAAAGGAAACGGCCCGGATTCTTTACTGCCGCCCGTAGGCGTCAAGACCCTTTTTCAGGAAAGCCACATAGTTGTCAACGTTGAGGTCGTATCCCTTCGGATCAACCAGAGGGTTGCCGTCAGAATCCAGAACCAGATAGAAAGGCTGGGCGTTTGCGTTGAACTTTTCCATCACAAACCTGGAGTTGATCTTTCCCATTCCTTTGAGGACTTTCCCGTCCTCAAACTCAAGATAATCTTCCGGCAGAACCTCCATCTTGTCGTCTCCATAAAGAGAGCAGATGACAAAGTCGTTGCGGAGCATCTCCAGCACTTTAGGGTCGCTCCATACCCTGGCCTCCATCTCACGGCAGTTGACGCATCCGTGGCCGGTGAAATCAAAGAATATCGGCTTCCCCTGTTCCTTTGAAGCCTTCAGAGCTTCGTCAAACGTAAAGTAGCCCACAAGGCCGTGAGGAAGATGCAGCTTGTCTGAATATTTGCGGTCCGGGACATTCATCGCCGAGGAAACCGAAGGGCTTCCCATTTGATATGTTCCTGTGGCCGAGCCGCTTGTGTGGGCAACTACAAAGTCCTGCGTCTGAATCGGAGGCAGATAGCCGCTGAGCGCCTTCAGGGGAGCGCCCCACATCCCCGGAATCATATACACCATGAAGGCAAAGCAGATTATGCCCAGGATGAGCCTGCCTACACCTACATGGTCAGAAGGAGAGTCGTACTTGAACCTGAGCTTGCCTATCAGATACATTCCCAGAAGACCTGCAATCACTATCCAGAAGGCAAGGTAAACCTCCCTGTCAAGAATGCCCCAATGATATGTCTGGTCTGCAACGGAAAGGAACTTCATGCCAAGGGCCAGCTCCACGAACCCCAACACAACCTTCACGCTGTTGAGCCATCCTCCGCTCTTCGGAAGCTTCTTGAGCAGGCTCGGCGCAAAGGCAAAAATCGTGAAAGGTATCGCAAACACTATGGAGAATACCAGCATCACCAGAATCGGAGTCATAATCTCCCCTTGCATGCTCTTGATTATCGCCGAGCCCACAATAGGCCCTGTGCAGGAGAAAGAAACCAGAACCAGGGTAAGAGCCATGAAGAACACTCCTATAATTCCTCCGCGATTTGACTTGCTGTCAGCCTTGTTGACAACGCTGGAAGGAAGAACTATCTCGAAAGCTCCGAAGAAACTGAGGGCGAAAATCACGAATATCAGGAAGAAAATTACATTTATCCAGCTGGTAGCCAACCAGTTGAATATGTCGGCAGCAAGATTTCCTCCACCAATCAGATATGTAAGAAGTATGATTACAGCTATCGGAATGGTATAAATGAGCACTATGCAGATTCCGTAAAGCGACGCCAGGAACTTACCCTTCCCCGGATTCTTCTCGTTCTGCTTGAGGAAGAAGGAAACCGTCATAGGAATCATCGGGAACACGCAAGGGGTAAGGAGAGCCACAAGCCCCCAGGCAATGGCTTCCAGTATAAACCCCCACAGGGAGCCTCCGCTGCCAGAATCTCCCTTCTCCTTTTCAACGGAACTTCCAAGAGCAGACTCCGGTATTCCCAGACTCATCTCCGCCTCTTGAGGAGCAACACAACTGCCATTGGTACAAGCCTGATACTCAACAACTACGTTTATCTTACCCACAGCCTGGGGTGTAAATCTCACTTTCTGGGCCAGGACATCTCCGTTTTCCACAAGGTCTATCTCCATTCCGAAAGTAGGGTCCATCTCTTTCCTTCCCCCCTGCTTTATGTAAGGCTCCCCGACAAGTTCCACTCCCGTTCCGCTCACTGTCAGTATCGTTGGATTAGGACCGCCGTCATAAGGTCCAAGACCGTATGTATGCCAACCTTCCTCAATCTTTGCGGTAACGGCAACTTCATAAAGCCCCTGCTCAAGTTCAGTTATCTGAGACTTCCACTTTACCGGCTCTCCCTTGTCAAACTGAGCCCAACCGCCTGAAACAAAAGCCAGCAAAAAAAACGCTGCCAGACAAAACTTCCTCATATAATTATGCATTTTCAATGGTCCTGCAAAAATAGAAAGCGGGAGCTACAAAAGCAACTCCCGCAACAACTAATCGAAAAAAACGAATCTATGAACACTTGTGACTAGTTGTTATTCTTTGAAGATTTAGACATTATTTGTCCGGAAAGTAAAACAACGCATGAACTTTTTTTGAAAGAACCTTACAGTTTCAGACAGACCCTATCGCTTCTTGCTCTTAGAGAACATCCATGACATGAAATCCGGCATCTCAAAGGCCTTCCACCAGCACACGTGCCCGCACCCGGGGAACTCGTGATAGCGGACATCGGCTCCGGCCGCCTTCAGGGCACGATAGGCATCCCTGGAACCTGAAACCGGAACGGCAGGGTCGCTGTCTCCGTGGTAAAGACTCCAGGACACTCCTTCGAACTTTCCTAACCTCTCCGGATTGATATCCCCGCAGATTGGAACCGCTGCGGCAAAGATATCGGGATGGCGGGCCACCGCATCAAATGCACCAATCCCTCCCATAGACATCCCATAGATGTATACCCTGTCAGGGTCAACATCAGGGCGCTGCAGGAAAAGACGCACCAGCTCCATCACCTGTTTCATAGTCCGGCTCTCCGGATAGTCTTTCGGAAAATCGTAGGAACCAGGGCTCACGTCAAATGCCCAGGTACGCCCCTCCGGGCACTGCGGCACTATGACAAAGCAAGGATAATCATCGCGATTACAAGGATTAAGGAACATCTGTGCTCCGAAGATAGTCTTTTCATTGTCGCTGCCCCTCTCACCGGATGTATGCAGATAAAGCACAAGCGGGTACCGCTCGATAGTATCCGACATCTGCGGCACAAGATAACGGTACAGAAGAGTATCTCCGTCCTTGCAGACAAGCTTTCCGTATTCATAAGATTGCGCATTCACTGTCATCACGGAAAAGAATGACAGTAAAAAAATGAACCAACGTTTCATGGTAACAAGTTTAGGTAACATTTGTGCTCGGGACGGGAATCGAACCCGTACGGACATTTCTGTCCACAGGATTTTAAGTCCGGCGTGTATACCAATTTCACCACCCGAGCTCCTTTTTCAAAAAAGACCGGCCAAAATTTGGTCGGTCTTATGTGCCCAGGACAAGAGTCGAACCTGCACACCATTTCTGGCACTACCCCCTCAAAGTAGCGTGTCTACCATTCCACCACCTGGGCATTAAAAGCCTCCCGAAAACGAGAGGCGCACTTCAAATTATGAAAACTTGGAGCGGAAAACGGGACTCGGACCCGCGACCCCAACCTTGGCAAGGTTGTGCTCTACCAACTGAGCTATTTCCGCGTTTGGGACTGCAAATATAGTAATCTTTATTTTTCCTGCAAAAAAAGTTTCAACTATTGTTTCAATCGCATCAAGTTTCCTAAATTTGGAGTATGAAAAACAGATCTCTGAAAACAATTGTCTGCGCTCTGGCATTCTCAGCGATTGTATGCACAAGCGCATTTTCTCAGCAAAACAGCAGGAATAAAGTATTTAACCCTCTGACAGACAAGGTGGAAGTAAGGCACGAATTCAGGGGAGCATGGCTCACTACCGTAAGAGGCTCTGACTGGCCGAGAAGGATAAAGGTGAACCTTTCCAGACAGAAGGGTGAAAGCCGTCACCAGCAAAAACTCAGGATAGAGAGGCAGAGAGATTCTCAGAAACGGGCGCTTGTGAATGTAATAACCAGAATCAAGGAAACCGGATGCAATGTGGTCATAATGCAGTTGTGCTGCAATTCAGAAGCTTATTACAAGTCAAAGATACTGCCGTGGGACCATAACCTTACAGGAGTGCAGGGAGAGGACCCGGGATATGACCCCCTGAAGCTGGCCATTGAAACAGCCCATAGCCTGGGCATGCAGATCCACGGATGGTTCAATCCTATGAGAGTGGGCAGCGTAGATTCCGAAAGGGTAAAGAACCATCTTTGCTTCAAGCATCCGGACAGGGTGATAAAGTATGGCAAGACAATGTTCTGGAACCCCGGGAATCCTGAAGTTATCCAATATCTCTACGATGTCATCTATGAGGTTATGAGCAACTATGACCTGGATGGGGCGCATATAGATGACTTCTTCTATCCGGAAGGCCTGAGGGAGAAACTGGAAGTGCTGCCTAAGCTCAGGGACAGCCTCAAGACCCTGACAGACAAACAGGAAATCGCCGCTCTCAGAAAGACCATAAACAAAATGGATGACGGAAAAGTCTGGGATGATGCCGCCTGGTTCAAGAAATACGGGAACGGCATGGAGCTGGGAAGATGGAGAGAAGAGAACGTGAACAAGATAGTGGCGGCGATGCACAAGGCCGTCCACGATGCCAAGCCAAATGCCATATTCGGAGTAAGTCCCGGAGGAAGGCTTGTCAACACCCAGAAACTCTATGCAGACCCTCAGTACTGGATTGCAGAGGGTTCAATCGACTATCTTGCTCCTCAGATCTACTGGCAGCACGGGCACAAGATCGCAGACTTCAAGAAAGTACTTGACAGCTGGGGGCCTATAATGAAAGACGTTCCTTGCATTCCGGGCATGGCCGCCTACAGGTACAAGGAAAAAGGATTCGAGAGCATGGACGAGTTCATGCTGCAGATGGAAGAGAGCCGGGAAGCACCTTACGTGTACGGAAACATCTGGTTCACCGCACATAGCTTGTTCCGTCCTGATTTCCTGGAATATATGAAGGAAAAGATCTATCCATACCCGAGTCTGGTACCGAAACTGGGAACATCTTCAGACATTGTTCCGGCTCCTGTTACCATAACAGAAAAAGACGGAGTCATCAGCTGGGAGAAGAGCCCTGCTGCCCAGAGCTACGCCGTTTACAAACTGTATATATCCGGTTATTCCCCGGACGGTTTCACGGCATATTGGCAGGGAGGCCTGATAGGGCAGACTTCAGAAAACAGTTTCTCCGCCCCTGAAAGAGCGGAGAACTATGTGGTTGTCGCGATTAACGGAAAGGAAAAATCCTCTCCGAGCAACGTCATCTTCATAAGGTAAAGATGGATTTGGGTGGTTGTTACAGCACGCTGCGGAATTCTTTGAGGAAACGCGCGTCGTTCTCAAAGTAGTGGCGGAGGTCATTGACCATCCACTTGAGCATCGCTATACGTTCTATACCCATACCGAATGCGAATCCGGTGTATTTCTTGCTGTCTATTCCACTGGCTTCAAGTACATTAGGATCTACCATCCCGGCTCCCATAATTTCCAGCCAGCCGGTTCCCTTGCAGATGTTGCAACCCTTGCCGCCGCAGATGTTGCAGCTGATGTCCACCTCCGTGCTAGGCTCGGTGAACGGGAAGTAAGAAGGCCTCATCCGTATCTGGGTCTGAGGTCCGAACATCTCCTGAACAAAAAGCAGGATAGCCTGCTTGAGGTCAGCAAAGGAAACGTTCTCGTCTATGTAAAGACCTTCTACCTGATGGAATATGCAGTGAGCCCTGGCGCTAATGGCTTCGTTGCGGAAAACCCTTCCGGGGCAAACCACGCGAATCGGCGGCTTCTGCCTTTCCATAGTCCTGACCTGCACGCTGGATGTATGAGTCCTCAGAAGTATAGGGTCATCTGAAGCAGGGTCGATGAAGAAGGTGTCCTGCATGTCCCTTGCCGGATGCTCCGGAGGGAAATTCAAGGCTGAGAACACGTGCCAGTCGTCCTCAATTTCAGGACCTTCTGCAACGGCAAATCCGAACTTGGAGAAAATGTCCAGGATTTCTTCCCTTACCAGAGATATGGGATGTCTGGTTCCAAGTTCAAAAGGATCTCCGGGCTTGGTAAAGTCGGTCTTGGTATCCGTTTCAAAAACGTCAGCAAAAGCATCCCTCAGAGATTCTATCTTTTCCGCTGCCTTGGTCTTGAGTTCGTTAAGAGACTTTCCGAATTCTCTCTTGAGTTCAGGAGCCACTGAACGGAACTCGTCGAACAGACGGGTGATCTCTCCCTTCTTGCCTAAAAGTTTTACTCTGAGTTCTTCAACATCCTGAAGCTTTTCAGCCCTGAACTGCTCGATCCGGTCCAGCAGGGCATCTATATCTTTCCTGTCCATTTGCACTTGGATTTTATAATCGGGGACAAATATACTCAATATTGGAGAAAACGGCTAGATGTCGTCTCTGACAACCGGCATGGTCATGCACCTTGCTCCTCCTCCTCCGCGAGGAAGCTCGCTTCCCTCTATGGTGATGACACATCTGTTCTCCTTCTCCAGATCCACCTTGCCGGCTATTACATCATTTGCGGCAACGACATTGAAGCCTGCCTTGTCCAGGGCATTGAGCGTATGCACATTACGGGCGTAAGACAATATCTTTCCAGGAGCTATGGCAAAACTGTTGGCCCCGCTGTGCCACTGCTCCCTGTCTGCGTTCCACTCGTCCTCATCTCCTCCGCAAAGCACCGGTTCCAGGTCCTTGCCAAGTTTTCTGAGGGTAGAGAGGACGTTCTGCTCGTCGCGGATCTTCTTTACCTTTCCGCCCTCTATGGTTATATGCACTGTACGATACTGGTTCTCCCACAAGATCAGAGGTTCATAAATCAGGCAGGCATCCCTGTCCAGCATCGTGAATACCATATCCATGTGGATGAAAGATTCCACGTCGTCCGGCAGCTGCTGGACAATGATGTGTTTCTGCTCGCCGTCATTGTCCCGGCAGAATCTCTGGATAAGACGGTCTATACCCTGGGATGTAGTCCTCAAACCGTTGCCTACCAACAGGATGTTCTTGTCTATCACCAGGATGTCTCCACCCTCCACGCTGACGTTGTTCCGGACTGTGCTTCCGGCTATTCCGCCTTCACCTGCCCTTTCCTTGGAAAATTCATTGGCGTCTATAATCGTGCAGTCAAACAACCTAGGGTTGCTGAAAATAGCCTCCATAATCAGAGACTCCCTGACTCTTACCTTGTTTGCCATCTTACAGATAAGAACATCCTCGCCGATGGAAGCAGAAGCGTCTCTGGTGAAGTAGAAGTTATACAAAGGACTCAAGGCGTAATACTCGTCCTGAAGGAAAGCCGTAAGCGTATCTATCTTGGCAGGAAGACCTTCCATAAGCAAACTTGCAAGTTTCTTCGTATGAGCGGCCATGAGCATGTCAAAATACTCAGGCACATTCTCTATTGTGCAGATTCGCTTTAGGAGCATTCCACGGTCTCCAGGATCGCTGAGGACAGATTCCAGAAGGTCTGTAACCTGGTATGTCCTGGTCCATTTCTCCAGCACTCCATTCAGCTGGGCATATTCTTTCTGAGCTATGGAAAGGTTCAGTATGTCGCTGTACAAAGCCCTCTGGGCAATGCGTGGAGTCATGTTCTCCACTTCGTTACCGGGTGTGTGGAGGATTACCCCCCTCAACCTTCCTATCTCACTGTGTACCTTTACTTTTACTGGATCCATATCTGTTGTTTCTTTTTTTTATAAATAATCTCCAAAATTGTTTATTGCAAGGTCTGCCGTAAGGGCCTTGATAAGTTTTTCGTCTCTTGGACATACAAGCAGGACATCCCTGGTGCTTACCACGATATAATTCTCCAGGCCTTTTACAACCAAAAGCTTGTCCCGGTCGGCAGAGACAACGATACTGTTTTTGACACCCTCAGCCATCACCTTCTCAGTGTTTATGAGATTCCCGTTCGAATCTTTTGCGCCCTGGGCATAAAGGCTTTCCCACGTACCAAGGTCGCTCCATCCGAATGACGCTTCAAACACCTTGCAGAGAGAAGTCTTTTCCATCACACCGTAATCGATAGATATGGAAGCGCATCCGCTGTAAACATCGTCAACCTTCTCCTGCTCCTTGTCGGTATAGTAATACTCGGCGATATCGGAGAATGACGCCGCGATGTCAGGAAGGTATGACTCAAGCTCCTTCTTGATGGTCTTCAGATTCCAGACGAATATTCCGGAATTCCACAGAAACTCCCCGCTGGAGAAAAGCACCTTGGCCATCTCCGCATCAGGCTTTTCCGTAAATGTCTTCACCTGATAGCAGGCATGCCCCTTTATGACCTCAGCCTTAGACTTGTTGGCCTGTATATAACCGTATTGCGTCTCAGGTCTCGTAGGTTTGATTCCCAATGTAAAAAGAGCATCTGAAGTGCAGGCATGTTCAAGGACGCAGCCGACAGTCTCCAGAAACACATCCTCGTTCAGGATCAGGTGGTCTGCAGGTGTTACCACCACAGCAGCATCGGGATTCTTTTTGAACAGCTTGTAGGTTGCGTAAGCTATGCAGGGAGCCGTGTTCCGCTTGAGGCTTTCCAGAAGGACATTCTCCTTAGGAATCTGCGGAACCTGCTCTGCAATAAGACTTTCATATTGTTTGGAAGTCACTATCAGTATGTTTTCCACCGGAACAATCTTGCTGAAGCGGTCAACGGTTGCCTGAAGGAAACTTTTGCCCGTTCCAAGCAAATCCAGGAACTGTTTCGGGTGGGCGTTACGGGACACTGGCCAGAAACGGCTACCGACCCCACCTGCCATTATTATGCAATACTTGTTTGAAACCATATCATTCTAAAAAGTTTCACAAGTTAATAAAAATCCCCCGGAAAATAAAATCAATTAAAGAAAAAGCTACCATAAAGGATGGAAAGCATCAGGATAAAAACTCAAGACATGACTGCTTTCAGAAAACACAATGCTCACGATGTCAAAGACGACTTCCTGCTTTATATGCCGTTGGCGTACAAAGGCATCTGCGGCAGAAACAAGGAAACGCCGCTTTCTGTAATCCACGGTAAGTTGCGGGGCTATCAAAGGAGAAACAGGTTCTTCTGGAGCTGCACCGGTTCTTAAAACAGCTTTCCTGGAACGCACTTCCACTATATGGAGAAAGGTAGCCTGCGTCAAGAACGGACTGCCGCACGAAACAGGCATGCCTTCTGAAGAAAGCATAGGACCCTCAGCTATTATATCCAATTCCAGATGATGATGCCTCCAGTTCCTCTCCAGAACCTCAAGGCCGTGGGCTTCAAGCCACTTTGAAGCAATCTCCTCGGCCACCCTTCCTTTCTCAGTTGTGCCCGTTTCCTGCATTTCTTTGATTTTTAACTTATTATGGATTTCTCTATATGCGACTTCCCCCTACCGAAAATTGCTTATATCCTTGATTCCCAAAATCTTGCCGATAACGCAAAAAAAGAAGGGATGACTTCTTTGAAGTTGTCATCCCCCTTTTGCCGTTGAATACCGGATGTCTCAACCGGTCTGCGGTCATTTCTTCTGAGGTTTGAGGAAGGTTACAAGCAGGGCTCCCTTTGGAAGAGATTCTCCCACTTTGACATTAACCTCCTTGATCTTGCCGTCCATCGGAGCTTCGATGACATTCATCATCTTCATTGCTTCGTAGATCATAAGCTTTTCCCCTTTCTTGACCGTCTGCCCCGGTTTTACAAAAATCTCCATCACGGAGCCGGGAATGTGAGACAAAACCTTCAGAGGATCGGGTGCCGTCCAAGGCTTCCTCTCCATAAATTTCTTCGTCAGATATGTCTTGTATTCACGACCCTCCTCATAAATGCGGAACTTCTTCTTGGAAGGGACGGGAAGGGGAACCACCACGGCATCGCTGATTTCGCCCAATGTATGCAACTCTTCCAGCGGCTCCTGCTGCTGAGGGTTTTCTGTTTTGTTTTTCGTTTCTGTCATATCCATTCTGCTTTAAGACAGTGAAACCATTAAAACGGTGGAATGCCGTGCTTTTTCTTAGGCATGCCGGCGTTCTTGTGCTGTGATATGTCCAGAGACTGGAGAATGAACTTGCGGGTGTCTGCAGGATTGATAACTGAGTCTATATATCCCTTTGAAGCAGCCACATAAGGGTTTGCAAACTTCTCCTTGTACTCGGCGACTTTCTGCTTGCGCATCGCCTCCGGATCTTCAGCCTCCATAATCTCCTTGCGGAAAATTATGTTGGCTGCACCCTGAGGACCCATCACCGCAATCTCGGCGGTCGGCCACGCAAACACGAAATCGGCTCTAAGGTGGCGGGAGTTCATGGCGATGTAACCTCCGCCGTAAGCCTTCCTGAGGATGACGGTTATCTTTGGAACGGTGGCCTCTGAATAAGCGTACAGGAGCTTTGCCCCGTGGCGGATTACGCCGGCATGTTCCTGGTCCACGCCCGGCAGATAGCCCGGCATATCCTCGAGGGTGACGATAGGAATGTTGAAAGCGTCGCAGAAACGGATGAACCTTGCGGCCTTGTCTGAAGAGTCGCAGTCCAAAACTCCGGCAAGGTAAAGAGGCTGGTTGGCAACAAAGCCAACGGTGCGCCCTTCTATCCTTCCGTACCCGACCACAATATTCTTAGCCCAAAGTTCCTGAACTTCAAAAAATTCAGAGTTGTCAACGATAGCCTTTATGACATTTCTCACATCGTATGGCTCAGTAGGGTCAGCGGGAACTGTCTTGACTATGTTGTATTTCTTCAGCGGCTGAGCAGGTTTCTGCTCCTGAGGCTGAACCTGGTTGTTGGCCGGCAGGTAAGAAAGCAGTGTCTTGATCTGTGCAAAGCACTCGTCCTCGCTCTCGGCAAAGAAGTGCGCGTTTCCGGTTGTCTCGCAATGGACTCTGGCTCCTCCAAGACTTTCCATGTCTATTTCCTCGCCGAGGACAGACTTGATAACCTCAGGACCGGTGATGAACATCTTTGAAATCTTGTCCACCACAAACACATAATCAGTAAGAGCAGGTGAATAAACAGCGCCGCCGGCACAAGGGCCGAGTATGACGGAAATCTGAGGAATCACTCCGCTGTTGAGGGTGTTGCGGAAAAATATCTCGCCATAGCCTGCAAGGGAATTGACTCCTTCCTGAATCCTGGCTCCACCTGAATCGTTGATGCCGATAAGAGGGATTCTCATCTTAAGGGCATAGTCCATAATCTTGGTAATCTTGCGGGCGTGCATGCTGCCCAAAGAACCGCCGGCCACTGTAAAGTCCTGTGCGTAAACGGCGACAGGCTGCCCGTTGATTTTTCCGGTACCTATGACCACACCATCTCCGGCAAGGTCTTTCTTCTCCATGCCGAACTCTCTAGCATCGTGCTGGATAAACAGGTCGTATTCATAGAAAGTTCCTTCATCGAGGAGTTTTCTGATACGCTCCCTGGCAGGAAGTTTTCCCATCGCAATCTGCTTGGCTATGGCCTTGTCGCCTCCGCCCTGTAGAGCATGCTGGGTCCTCTCCTGCAATTCAGAAATTTTTTTGCTGAGTAAACTCATAGCGTCGGTTTTTAGTGTTTAGTATCGGGCAAATATACAAAAAATGAAAATTATCATCTGTCCCAAAGCTTTTAATGAAAGAAACCTTATGCTTTGATACATTAAAGTTTTATCTTTGTAGATTGTGTTGAGGTTTGTTATCTTCAGCGACAGAGGCTCCAAACCAACAAACATAAAGCAGAAACAAAGCAAATATTAAACAAACGGTATCAATATGTCATACACTTTTGCACAAAGGCACATAGGCCCAAGAGAAGAAGATATCAAAACGATGCTCTCAACCCTTGGCGTAAACACAATGGAAGAACTCGTAAGGCAGACAGTCCCAGAAAACATCCTCCTCAAGGAAGACCTTAAGATGGATGCCCCTATGACTGAAAACGCCTACCTGGCACATCTGAAAGAGATGGTCTCAAAAAACAAGAATTTCCGTTCCCTCATCGGGCAGGGTTACTACGGAACAGGCGTCCTTCCAGTCATAATAAGGAACATTTTCGAGAACCCTTGCTGGTACACTTCATACACTCCTTATCAGGCCGAGATCTCACAGGGGAGACTTGAGGCTCTGCTGATTTTCCAGACCGTCATCAGCTCCCTGACCGGATTCCCTCTTTCCAACTGCTCAATGCTGGACGACAGCCAGGCAGCCGGAGAGGCTATGAGAGTGATGTTCAACCTTCGCAGCCGCGATGCCCAGAAGGCCGGAAAGAACGTGCTCTTTGTAGATGACGAGGTTTTCCCTCAGGTAAAGTCCGTTATCCGCACAAGGGCGGAAGGCCTTGGAATCAAGGTTGTCCTCGGCGACTGGAAAAACTGGGAAGTTGACCCTATGTGCTTCGGAGCATTGGTACAATATCCTGCCGCAGACGGAGAGGTAAGAGACTACAGCTCTTTCTGCCAGAAGATGCACGATGCCGGAGCTATGGTTACAGCATACTGCGACATCCTCTCCCTTGCCGTTCTGAAGGAACCGGCTGCCTGGGGAGCTGACATAGCTGTCGGAAGCACCCAGAGACTCGGACTCCCGATGGGCTTCGGAGGACCTGTCGCCGGTTACCTTGCAACCAGGGAAGAATACAAGAGAAGTGTTCCGGGAAGAATCATCGGCGTTACCGTTGACCGCCTGGGCAACAAAGCCGTAAGGCTGGCCCTGCAGACCCGTGAGCAGCACATCAAGAGAGAAAAGGCAACATCCAACGTATGTACCGCAACAGCTCTTATGGCAACGATGAGCGGAATGTACGCTGTTTACCACGGACCGGAGGGCCTGAAGTCCATCGCCCAGAACGCCGAACGCTTTGCACACAGGGTAGCATCCCATCTGAAAGAAGCCGGATATGTACTCACCAACGAGGAGTTCTTTGACACCATCGAGATAATCGGAAAGAACGACGAAAACGGCAAGCTCCAGCTTCTGGATACAGAGGCCATCAGGGAGAAAGCGCTGGCTGAAGGCCTGAACTTCTTCTATGCCGCCTGCGGAAAGATAAAGATCAGCTTCGATGAGCTCAGCTGCAAGCAAGAGGCCCACAAGATTCTGGGAATCTTTGGCATACAGCCTTGCTGCCACCATCAGCATCCGGAAGGGAACAACTGCGGAAAAGGTCACCACTGCCAGATCGAGAGAACTTTCATGAAAAGAGAAACTCCTTTCCTGACGGAGAAAGTATTCAACTCCTACCACAGCGAAACCGCCATGATGCGTTTCATCAAGAAGCTCGAGAGAAAAGACATCTCACTGGCACACTCCATGATTCCTCTGGGAAGCTGCACAATGAAGCTCAACGCTGCTGTTGAGATGATGCCTCTGAGCTGGAGTGAACTTACCAATGTACATCCTCTGGCACCTAAAGACCAGGTAGAAGGCTATATGCAGCTCATAGACGAGCTTATGCAGGACCTGAACACCATCACCGGTTTTGCAGCCTGCTCTCTCCAGCCGAATTCCGGTGCCGCAGGAGAGTATGCCGGACTTACCACCATACGCCGCTTCTTCAAGGCCAACGGCCAGGAAAACCGCAACGTGATGATAATCCCGACCTCCGCCCACGGAACTAACCCGGCTTCTGCGGCAATGGCCGGTTTCAACATAGTTCTCGTAGGATGTGACGAAAACGGAAACATCAATGTCGAGGAACTTGAGCAGAAGGCCGAGGCTGCTGGTGAAAACCTTGCCGGACTGATGATTACCTATCCTTCCACTCACGGAGTATTTGAAGTAAAGATCAAGGAGATAGTTGACGCCATCCACAAGTTCGGCGGTAAGGTCTATATGGACGGAGCCAACATGAACGCCCAGATCGGACTGACAAATCCTGGAACAATAGGAGCCGACATCTGCCACCTCAACCTCCACAAATCGTTTGCAATGCCTCACGGCGGCGGCGGTCCTGGAGTTGGACCTATCTGCTGCACAGCTGAACTTGCTCCTTATCTCCCAGGACATCCAGAAGAGAACTGCATAGCAAGGATCTGCAAGAAAGCCAAGGGCTGCAAGGGAGAAGACGCCGTATCTTCAGCACTTTACGGAAACCCTCTCCTGCTTCCTATAACCCACGCCTACATCAAGCTTCTGGGCGCAGAAGGGCTCAAGGCTTCTTCAGAAGTGGCTATCCTCAACGCAAACTATATCGCTGAGCAACTTAAGAATGAATATCCTACGGTTTACTCCGGCGCTACAGGAAGAGTAGCCCACGAGTGCCTGCTGGATTGCAGAGACTTCATGAAGAAATACGGCGTAGGTTCTACAGACATTGCAAAGAGACTGATGGACTTCGGGTTCCACGCACCGACACTCTCCTTCCCTGTTCACGAAACTCTTATGGTTGAGCCTACCGAGAGTGAGCCTAAGGAGGAGATGGACCGTTTCATAGAGGCCATGAAGACCATCAAGGCAGAGTGCGAGAAAATCGCCGCAGGAGAGTTTGACCCTAAGGACAATCCTGTAGCCAACGCTCCGCACCCGGCAGAAGAATGCTGCTCAGATTCCTGGAACCATCCATATTCCAGGGAACTTGCCGCATATCCGCTGGAATGGATCAGGGAGAACAAGTTCTGGCCTGCAGTATCCAGAGTAGATGACGGTTACGGAGACCGCAACCTCGTCTGCACCTGCCAGTAACATATAAACACCGGAAGAAGAAAATACCCATTTTCCGGTATTGACACCCCGGCAACGACGCAGTACCTTTGCATCGTCTCAGATTCATAAGTGTATTTACGTTAGTTGTTTTACCGCATACGCCGCCTCATTCCATGAGGCGGTGCTGATGCGGAAATTTTTGTAGCCCAAACAGCACTTGACAATCAGACACATTACAAAAAAGACTCAATATGGTTTCTTCTACCTCACACCTTGCAGATGTCGTAAATGCCAACCCCGGCATCCTTTCCGTTTTGGAAAGGCTCAATATACGTCTGGGGTTCCACGAGGCTACAATAGAAGATATCTGCAAAAGATACGGTTTGTCTGAGAATCTGGTTCTCAGCATATTCAACATATACAACAACAGCGCTTACCAGCCACAGGCAGACAGCCTTTCCAAAGAAGACATGTCCAGGCTGATAGCCTATCTCCAGACATCCCACGAGTATTACTCCAGAAAAAGTTTTCCGGCACTTCACGACAAGATCCATCGCCTGCTAAAAGAAGGAGACCAGAACAACGCAAAGATCATCAACAGGTTCTATGACGATTACAGCGACGAGATGCGGCACCATTTCATCTTTGAGGAGAACATCGTCTTCCCGTTCCTGAAAGATTTGCTGGAAAAAGAAGAGGAGCGGGCAGCACCATTTGACCTGCAGCTGTTTTCGGAAAACCACACCAACATAGAGGAAAAACTTTCAGACCTCAAGAACACCATTCTCAAATATCTTCCGGACAGTTATTCCCCATCGCTGAGGACAGAGATACTGAAAGACATCTATTCCATTGAGGAAGACCTTAAAAAACATACGGCCATAGAGGACAAGCTTCTGCTACCGGCCATCTGCTCCCTTGTTCACAAAAACTCTTCAGAAAAAGGTGGAACAAACAATCCGGAATCTGAAGCCGAACATGCCAGTTCACTGTCTGAAAGAGAGAAAGATATTGTGGCTGAGGTTGCCAAGGGTCTGACCAACAAAGAAATAGCGGACAAGCTTAATCTTTCCATACATACCGTGACCACACACCGCAAGAACATCTCCCGCAAAACCGGAATCAATTCCATCTCCGGCATCACGGTCTATGCCATAATCAACAAGCTTGTGGATTTGAACGACCTTAAATAACCCTCCGAACCACATCCCCGGACATCAACCAACTCAAGCACACCCGGGCATCAACTTTCTCAATAATCGTCGCCCCTCTGCTCGGCACGGCGGCGGTCCTTGTCCTTGATGGACTCTCTCTTGTCGTATTCCTTCTTTCCCTTGGCAAGGGCGATGTTCAGCTTGGCGTATCCGTTGTCGCTGATGAATAGCCTGGTAGGAACTATCGTAAGACCCTTCTCTTTTACACTTCTCTGAAGGCGGTTGAGTTCCTTGCGGTTAAGAAGAAGCTTGCGGTCTCTCTTGGGATCCTTGCGGTTGTAGCTTGCCCAGAAGTACTCGGCGATGTGCATGTTCTTCACATAGAGCTCTCCACCGCTGAAAATGCAGTAAGTATCAGCCAAAGAAGCCTTGCCTGCGCGGATGGATTTTATCTCCGTTCCGTACAGCACAATACCCGCAGTGAAGTTCTCCAGGAACTCGTAGTCGAACCCGGCCCTGCGGTTACGGATATCTATTTTGGCTTTCTTCTCTTTCATCGGCGCAAATGTAGCACTTTTATAATTAATCCAGCCCGTTTTTCACAAACATCTTACATTCAACATTTTAAGACATTGAAGGGTGGCTGTTTCCCATACCCCTCAATGTATCATCTGGTTGAATATCTGATAGTTACTAAAAACGGCAAAGATTTGCTATTTTTGCAATGCGCTTATGGACGACATGCTTTTCAAACGGGAATGGCTGGACTGCGATATGCTGGTTGTCATGGGGCCTACAGCTTCAGGCAAGACGGCTTTTGCGGTAAGGCTGGCCAGAAGGATCAACTCCCTATGCAAGACGGGGGAGATTCCTTATAGCGGATGTCACATCATCAGCGCGGACTCCCGGCAAGTCTATAGCGGAATGGACATCGGAACCGGCAAAGACATCGCCGAGTACGGAGAGATTCCCTATCACCTGATAGACATTGCCCAGGCCGGAGAGAAATACGACCTTTTCCGCTACCAGAAAGACTTTCAGATAGTCTATAAAAGACTCCACAATGAGAACATCTTCCCTATTCTCTGCGGAGGTAGCGGCCTTTACATAGAAGCCGTGTGCAAGGGCTATGACCTCAAGGAAGTAGCTCCTGACCCTCAGCTCCGGAAAGAGCTGGAGCAAAAGACTATGGAAGAACTTGTTTCCATTCTTGCGGACCTTAAGGCAAAGCACGGGACCGCTCCCCACAACAACACTGACTTTGACACCAAGAAACGAGTTATCCGTGCCATAGAAATCGAGCTCGCATACGACAAGATTCCTCAGCAAGAAGAATCCTTCAAAGGTCCCGAGAAGGTACATTACATTGCTCTCAACCCAGACCGCGAAATACGGAACCAGAGAATAGACCGGAGGTTGGAAGAAAGGCTCCAAAGCGGGATGGTGGAAGAAGTCAAGGCCCTGCTGGACAAAGGAATCAAACCCGATGACCTCATCTACTACGGGCTTGAATACAAGTTTCTGACGCAGTACCTTACGGGAGAAATCCCATACGACTACATGAAAGAACATCTGGCCATTGCAATCCATCAGTTTGCAAAGCGGCAGATGACCTGGCTCAGGGGAATGGAACGCAGGGGCATAAAAATCGAGTGGATAAAAGTCTGAACAATTAAACCGGAATCAAGATATAAACACATATAATATGAAGAAATTTTTTTCATTGCTCTTGTTTGCTGCGGCTGCCTTCGGCCTGCAGAACGTTTATGCGCAGAAAGCGTCTGAACTCAAGTATTATGATGTAAAACAGCTTATCGCAGAAGGAAATGCAGTTATGATAGGACAGGCTGAAAAGCCGCAGAACGACAGCTGCTATTACTACCGCCTGCCTGACAAGCTGAAAGGTGTGGTAAGGAAAGAGCTTTGGGACCTTGGCTGCGACGGAGCCGGAATAGCCATCCGCTTCTCCACAGACGCCCAGTGCATAGGGGCAAAATGGACCCTGACCTACAATTTTGGTATGAGCCACATGGCCTACACCGGAATCAAAGGAATGGACCTCTATGTCCTGGACAAAGGCAAAGACTGGAAGTTTGCCGGAACAGCGTTCCCTAACGGAAAGAACTCCATCAACACATTTGTCAAGAAAATGTATGGAGGGAAGAAGGAGTATATGATTTATCTGCCTCTGTATGACGGTGTTGAGAATATGGAAATCGGAATAGATTCCACCGCCTCCATCTACGCCCCTGCCGGCAGCCTGGTGGAGAACAAGCTCCCGATTCTCATCTACGGAACCAGCATAACCCAGGGCGGATGCGTTTCAAGGCCCGGTATGGCATATCCTTCCATCATATCAAGAAAGCTCGACAGGCCTGTCATCAACCTCGGTTTTTCCGGCAACGGAAGGATGGACGGCAATATGGCAGACTGGATCAAGACCATTCCTGTCTCAGCGATAGTGCTGGACTGCCTGCCTAACTGCACCTACAACACAACCCGCGACAGTTCAGACTATTTCATCGGCTGGATAGCCTACTCCAACCCTAACACTCCCGTATATCTTGTGAACAACTTCGAGTATCCTCAGCAGTTCATCCTGCCAGGCAACAACGACGATATGGTCAAGGAGAACATCCTCATCAAAGACATCTACAAGAGACTCAGAAAACACGGGACTACCATCAAGGACCCTGTCACCGGAGAAGAGATAAAGACCGGCCCGCTGAAGAACCTCAGGTTCATAGATGTATCAAAGGAAAAGGGCATCGGCAACGAAGACACCGTGGACGGCAACCACATGACAGACCTCGGCACGGTCCACTTCTCAAAACGCCTGCTCAAACATTTAAAATAATCCTCAAATATTACCAAATATTAATAACTATTGTTAACTTTGTGCTGCAAACAAAGAAACAATGAAAACAACATCTGTTGCATTAGGAACTCATTTCGAGAATTTTATCCAGTCGAGCATTGAAGGCGGGCGATACAATAACGCCAGCGAAGTTGTACGGGCTGGACTGAGACTTCTCGAAGAACAAGAACAAAAAATAGCAGCTCTTCGTGCCGCAATTGAAGAGGGGTTGAACAGTGGAATTGTCAAGGATTTTGATCCAGACAATTATTTGAAGGAGATAAAGGCACGGTACAATGAAAAACTATGAGTTGACAGAAGAAGCGAAAAGAGATCTTCTGAATATTTGGATATATACTGCAGATACTTGGTCTACTTTTCAAGCAGATAAATATTATTCCGATTTAATTTCAGCATTCCGGTTGATTGCTGAAAAAACTGGATTTGCCGGCCTAAGGTATTTCAATATCCATAAGGGCTTATATGGCTATCACATAGGGAAACACATCATTTTCTACTTGAAGAAAACTGATAGCTGCATTCTTATAGTGAGAATACTTCACGAGAGTATGGATTACAAGAGACACTTGTAAAGCAATCTATAAGTACTTGTACTTGGGCGTGCAAATATGACAACATAACCCAGGCCCCGAGAACCCTACTCCTCTCTAAGAAGAGGTTTCTTTACACGATAGCTGAAGATGATGAACAGCAGGCCCGCAACCACGAACGGAATGCTCAGGAGCTGGCCGTTGTTAAGAAGCCTTCCGCCAGCAGCAGCCACGGCGTCAGAACCATCCTGAGGAAGCTTGCAGAACTCTATCAGGAACCTCGCTCCAAACAGAAGAACCAGGAAAAGACCAAACAGGAAGCCTCTGTAAGGGGCTTTCTTGTTGTCTTTGTGTCTGCGATATATCCAGTTCAGTATGAGGCCTATAAGAAGATATGACAGGGCTTCGTAGAGCTGTGTCGGATGATGCGGAACGCTTTGCCCGTCGCGGACGAAAATGAATCCCCAAGGAACACTGGTCTCGTATCCGTAGATTTCAGAATTCATCAAATTGCCCAGCCTTATGGCCATTCCGGCAAACGGGATGGCAAGAGCCAGGCGGTCGCAAATCCACACATAGTCTATGTTGTACTTCTTGCCGTATTTGTGGGCATACCACCATATCCCGAACAGGATGGCGATTGCTCCTCCGTGGCTGGCAAGTCCGCCGTGCCATACCTTCAGGATTTCTCCGAGGTTATTCTTATAGTAATCCCACTCATAGAAGAACACGTGGCCCAACCTGGCTCCCACAAGAGCGCATATCAGAAGCATATACAGCATCGGGTCCAGGAGCTTGGACGGAAGGCCCTCCCTCTTGTAGAACTTTGCAAAAAGCCAGTACCCGAATATGAAGCCTGATACGAAAAGCACCCCGTACCATCTTAACTGGAAACTGCCTATCGAGAATATATATGGACTAACGTCCCATTTTATTGCCAATAAACTATTTATCATATCCTACTTTGTAAACATTCTTGCAAAAACGCTGAGCGGAATAACCTTCTTGAACCTGTCTTCAAGAGCCAGTTCTCCGCAAGTGTATTCACGGCCCTCACATTCTCCGAAAGCTTTCTTCAAAAGTGTGTCCGCCAACAAGGCCGAGTATCCGTTGGAGTAAAGGTTCAAAACCACAAACGAGTGCTCCTTAGAAACAATCTTTGAACATTCTTCCAGCATCTCGAAAAGCAGTTCATCCAGCTTCCAGCGTTCTCCGTCAGGCCCGTGCCCGTAAGCCGGAGGATCAAGAATCAGGCCGTTGTAAACATTTCCACGGCGAATCTCTCTCTTCACGAATTTCAGGGCGTCGTCCACTATCCAGCGGATATTGTCCAGGCCGGAGGAGGTCATATTCTCCTTGGCCCAGTTCACCACCTGCTTTACGGAATCCACGTGGGTAACGTCTGCCCCCGCACACTTTGCGGCAAGGGTAGCTCCTCCCGTGTAGGCAAACAGGTTGAGAACTTTTACCTTATTTCCGCCAGCATTGTTTTCTTCGCGATGCAAAGAGTTTACCTGAAAGGTGTTGCACAACATCTGTGTGTGAGAATAAATCCATTCCCAGTTGGACGCCTGCTCCGGAAAGACCCCCACGTGCTTGAAAGATGTAAGCCCGAGGCGCATCTTCAGGTACAATCCGCCGCTTTCAGAAGAGCCGGCGGTTCCGGGAGCCGGGATTCCATGACGGCGGCTGCTCCACTCCGACGCCATACGGTCTTTCCCCTTGTATTCGATGAACCATCTGTCAGGCATCTTCTTTAGCATCTCCCAGGTGCCTACATCTTCTTTTCCGGCCTTGCCGAAGCCGGCACCGGGATGGAATACGGTGTGAGCCATCCTTCTCCACTCCGCATCGCTGAGGCTCTTGCTCCACAATGCCTTAGGCTCAGGCCTGGACATTATGAAATCTCCAAACCGTTCCAGTTTGTAGCCATCTCCGGAATCAATGATTTCATAGTCTTTCCAGCCGGAAGGGCTTTCAATCGATATATTGTGGTTTGTCTGTGCCATAGTCTTAACAAGTACAAAGATAAAATTATTAATTTTGCGACGGATTTCAATCGCAGAGAATAACAAAGATTTTAATATTTCCTTAATTATGCAGAAGTTTATCGACACTTACGATTTCAAAGGCAAGAGAGTCATTGCCAGGGTGGACTTCAATGTTCCATTGGACAAGGATTTCAAAGTTACTGACGACACCAGAATCCGCGCAGCTGTTCCTACAATCAAGAAAGTGCTGGAAGGGGGCGGATCCATCATACTTATGTCCCATCTGGGAAGGCCGAAGGGAGTGGACAAGAAATACTCTCTGGAGCATATCATTTATAAGGTAGAAGAGCTTCTCGGACAGAAGATCCAGTTCTGCCCGGACTGCATGAAGGCAGACGAGGCCGCCAAGAATCTAAAACCGGGAGAAGTTCTGCTGCTTGAAAACCTCCGCTTCTATGCCGAGGAAGAGGGCAAGCCAAGAGGGCTCAGCGATGACGCAACTGACGAGGAGAAGAAGGCAGCAAAGGCCAAGGTGAAGGAAAGCCAGAAAGAGTTCACCAAGCATCTTGCCTCTTATGCAGACTGCTACATCAACGACGCGTTCGGAACCGCTCATCGTGCACATGCTTCAACAGCACTGATAGCCAAGTTCTTCCCTGAAGACAAGATGTTCGGCTACATAATGGAAGGCGAGATCAAGGCCATCAACAAGGTGGTCAACGAGCCTCAGCACCCTGTAACCGCAATCATCGGCGGAAGCAAGGTTTCTTCCAAGATCGGCATTCTCCAGAACCTGGTGGAGAAGGTTGACAATCTGGTGATTGGCGGCGGAATGGCCTACACTTTCGTAAAGGCGAAAGGTGGAAAGATAGGAGCTTCCATCTGCGAGGATGACCAGCTTGAGGTAGCTCTCGACATTCTGAAATCAGCCGAGGAAAAGGGCACCAAGGTTTACCTTCCTAAATACAGCGTTGTGGCCAACCGTTTTGAAAACGACGCCACCAAGATGATTGTCAAGACAGACGAGATTCCTGACGGATGGATGGGAATGGACGTGGGAACAGATTTCCTGGTAGAGGTTGAGGACGTTATCAACAGTTCAAAGACTGTCCTGTGGAACGGTCCTGTCGGAGTGTTCGAGATGCCTTGGTTCGCTCAGGGAACTCTCCACATCGCAAAGGCTCTTGCAAAGGCCACTCAGGAAAAGGGCGTGTTCACCCTTGTCGGAGGCGGAGACTCCGTAGCCGCAGTCAACCAGATGGGTTACGCAGACAAGGTAAGCTACGTTTCCACCGGCGGCGGTGCTATGCTGGAAAGCCTTGAGGGCAAAGTCCTCCCTGGCATCCAGGCTATAGTAGAGTAAAGAGAAACTGCTACGGCATCAGCGGAATGGTTCTGAGCCGCAGACGGCAGGCTTCCGTCTCTTCCTGGTTTTCAGGAAGTTTCTGAAGAATCTTGAAGCCGTAATCTGTAGAATTGTCCTCCGGGTTTTCCTGGAGGACATTTTTGTATATCCTGATCGGGATTTCCGGTTTTCCCTCTGCAACATACGCTATGTCCAGGCGCTTGATATTGTTTTCGCGATGCCAGGAAAGAGGAAAGGTATCCAGGATATGGTCCACATATCTCATCGAGTTGATGTGGCCGTTGAAATCCACATCGCTGAAGAAAGTGGGCACTTCTCTTGCCATAGAAATGTCTTCCATCTGGACTCTTACCGGCTTTGATATTGGAACTTCAAGGAAATCGGGAGAATCTGGTTCAACGACAAATTCCATAATTGTCCCGTTTTTCACCTCCAGCAGGTTTTCCGGATGGCGGGTGGTTGTGTCTATCATAGCCCATACGCTTCTTCCCCATCCGAGCACTTCTCCGGTAGAGTCTACCGTCATCCTGAAGTTTCGGTTGGTGAACAGCGGATGGACTTTTTCCACCCAGGTTTCAACGGCTATGACTTCGTGGCGGGAGGGAATCCTCATCATCTCAACGGCAAGACGGGACAGCACCCAGGTCTTGCCGTGAGCGTTGAGATAATCCGTTCCGAACCCCCTTTCGGAGGAATGATAGTCTGCAGCACTCAGCATTGTGTTCACAAGAAAACTGAATCTCAGCATCTTGCGCACATTACACTGGTACTGTTCTATCTTGAATGTATATCTGCCTTTCTTAGGGAGAAGCATAGTTATAAAAACAACCTAAACGGTCATTATTTCCTTCTCCTTGGCGGCTACGATTTCATCTACCTTTTTGGTAAAGGTGTCTGTGTGCTTCTGGATTTCAACCTCCGCGTCTTTGCATACGTCTTCTTCCAGACCGTCTTTCTTGAACTTTTTGTGGGCCTCCACAACATCTCTTCTGGCGTTGCGGATGCTCATCTTGGCGTTCTCGCCGGCAGCACGGGCCTGCTTGCAGAGATCCTTTCTCCTTTCCTCTGTCAATGGCGGGATGTTGATTCTCACATTCTCACCGTTGTTGATAGGAGTGAATCCCAGATTGGCATCCATAATAGCCTTTACGATAGGACCTACCATCTTTTTCTCCCAAGGCTGCACTACCATGCTCTTGGGATCAGGAGTGGTGATGGAAGCTACCTTTGGAACTGCGGTTGGAGTGCCGTAATAGTCCACCATCACATTGTTGAGTACGGAAGGGTTGGCTTTGCCGGCCCTGAAGGTCTTGAGATCTTCCTCAAGGTGAGAGATTGCGTTCTGCATCTTCTCCACGCCCTGGGCGATGTTGTCTTTTGAAACTTTGATTTCCATATCGTCTTGTTTTTATTTGTTATCCAAAATGCTGAAACTACCTGTTGCTCACTACGGTGCCCACGTTCTCCCCGGAGAGCAGACGGTTCAGGTTTTTCGGGTCTGTCATGTCGAACACCTCTATAGGGATGTCATTCTCACGGCACATCGTAAACGCAGTCTGGTCCATCACTTTCAAATTGTCTGCCAAAGCCTTGTCAAAGGTAAGACGGTCGTACCTTGTTGCGGTAGGGTCCTTCTTCGGGTCTGCGGTATAGACTCCGTCCACCTTGGTTCCCTTCAGCAGGGCGTCAGCCTCTATCTCGCAGGCTTTCAAGCTCGCGGCAGAGTCTGTGGTAAAGAACGGGTTGCCGGTTCCGCCGGTAAAGATTGCAACCCCGCCATCGCGGAGGACCTCCATAGCCCTGTCTTTGCTGAAATGCCGCGCAAAAGGCTCCATCGGATGCGGGGTGAAAACTTCTGCCTTAATTCCCTGTTCTTCAAGGAAAATACCTATAGCCTTGCCGTTTATGACGGTTGCCAGCATTCCCATCTGGTCTCCCTTGACGCGGTCAAAACCTTCTTTCACACCGCTCATTCCGCGGAAGATGTTTCCACCTCCCACAACTATTCCTATCTGCACACCAGCCTTAACGGCCTTTGCAATCTCAACCGCATAAGACTTGATGACTTCTGAATCCAGGCCCTGGCCGTCCGCCCCGCCCATGGCCTCACCGCTAAGCTTGAGCAATATTCTGTTGTATTTCATAAATCTGATTTTCTTTTACAAACAACGAAATTAACTAATAAATGCAATAATTGCAACTTAAAGTATTACTCCTTTTATACCTTTGGAATGGGGGGAGGGCACAGGTTTAGTTTAACAAATCAGTTCAATTGGCCATAAACCCTTTGCTTATCAGAAAAATCGTGTGTATATTGCAACGATTTTCAGGGAATCGCTGAGAATTAAGGTTTGAATAATTAAAACTACTGATATTTATATGGCTAACATATTTACAACTTCTATCGGCAAGAAGGTTATTATGAGTTTGAGCGGATTGTTTCTGATCCTGTTCCTCACTATGCACGCATGTCTGAATGCAGCTTATCTGTGGTCTGCGGAAGCTTTTGACCATGTCTGCGAGTTCATGAGTCTTCCAATCATCAAGATTGTGACTCCGGTTCTGGCATTCGGCTTCATCATCCACATCATCTATGCTTTTGTCCTGTACCTTCAGGATTACAAGGCAAGAGGAAAGGACAGATACGAAGTGGCCAACAAGACCAAGTCAGACGGTTGGGCTTCAAAGAACATGCTCGTGCTGGGTATCGTTGTCCTGCTGGGTATCGCTCTCCACCTGACTCACTTCTGGGCAAAGATGCAGCTTCAGGAGTTCCTCGGCAACGAGCCTATTTCAGGATCTGATGCAATAGCAATGACTTTCAAGCCTCTGTGGGTTCTGATTGTTTACCTGGTCTGGTTCTTCTTCATCTGGATGCACTTGACTCATGGTTTCTGGAGCGCTTTCCAGTCTATGGGTTGGAACAACAACAAGTGGATCAAGAGACTCCAGTGGATCGGATACATCTACTGCACTGCAATCATCCTGATTTTCGCCGTAGTTGCAATCAAGGGCTATTGCGTGGCAAACGGAATCTGCGGCTAGTTCAGACGAACAGATCTCTTATGATACCGTCCGAGATGAAGAAATGCTCGGGCGGTATTTTTATTGCCCCAGCTTTGTCTATGGATATGAGGCCGCTTTGCTGAAAATGATGGATTTTTGGCAGAAGGTCTGAAATGAAAAGGCTGGACTGGGGGCTGCTTTGCCTCAAGTCTTCCAGAGCTGCTCCGTCCGTTGTCCTGAGCCCGAGCATGAGGATTTCATTGAAAATATCTTCAGGAGAAAGGCTTTCCCCTTCTCTGATTTCAACGATATCCGGGCTGCAGTAGGAGGCTACATTGGAGAAGTTCCACTCCCGGTGCCGTCCGATGAAAGAATGAGCTCCCGGGCCAAGGCCCAGATAAGGGATTCTTTTCCAGTAAGAAGAGTTGTGGCGGGAACGGTAATCCTTAAAATGTTCCTGCGTGTCGGAGGAAGGGGCGTTAAGGCAGAAGTTTGATACTTCATACTGGAAGTATCCGGCCTCAGCGAGGCTGCTCTGGAGAGTTTTGTACATTTTTTCGCAAGTCTCATCGCCTGGGAGTGAGAAACGGCCTTTTTCAGCGAGTCTTTCAAGTGGAGTTCCCGGATCTATCCCCAGCTGGTATGCGGAAATGTGCTCGGGGCCAAGGGATACGACCTTGTCCAGATTGTCTGCCCAGTCTATTCCCGTCATAAGAGGAAAACCGAAGATAAGGTCCAGGCTAATGTTCCGGAAGCCTGCGCATCTCAAGGTATTGAATGCTTCTACGGCCTGGAGGGAAGTATGGCGGCGGCACATCCATTTTAGATGAGTATCCTGGAAAGACTGGACGCCCATACTTACCCGGTTGACTCCGAGTTGCCTCAAGTAGTGGGCATAATCAGGCGTTATGTCATCCGGATTGACTTCCACCGTGAACTCGAATTCGTCCGGATTATCAGTTTGAAAAGCTGCTGCCGGAAAAGAAAACTCATCGCGGAGTAAAGATATGGCTTCCTTCAAGACGCTGATATCCAAGACAGACGGAGTCCCTCCCCCTATGTATAGTGTCTTTATGAGACGGTCAGACGGATACAGGGAGGAAAAGAAATTCCTGCGCCCGAGGATTTCTCTTTTGAGCGCAGGAATGAATTTGTTTCTTAAGTCTTTTGAAACTACTGAGTAGAAGCCGCAGTAAATGCACTTCGAGTTGCAGAACGGAATGTGCAGATAGATGCCTGCCATGGGAGTAGCCTCGGCTGCCTTGTCTTTACTTGAGATATACTTCAGCTGTCCCGAGTTTACCTTTTGTGGTATAAGCCTCAGCAGTGTAGGTTCCTTTTGCAAGTTCGGCACCTGGAGTGAAGAAGATGTTCAAGTCAAGTTCCTGACCCTGGTAGTCAACCTCTCTGGCGGCGGAATAGATGAGCTGCTCTCCGTTGCAGGTAAACACCTGCTGGCCACCGTCTGTCATAAGTATCCCGTCCGGATCCTTTATCCTGATATAGACTGTCATAAGACCGGTCTCCGCGATAGGGTTCTCCACAAGAGAAAGGCTTACCCTGAACTGCTCGGCGCGGCTGGAACGGTCCATGGACTTTCCTCTCTTGTTGAGAGCCACTATGGAAAGTCCCCTGCCCTTGACTGCAGAACCTTCTGTTATCTTCTTTGACTGCTCCTCTATCTTCTTTGCCTGAGCCTCATTCTTGGCGGTAGTTTCCTGGACCTGCTTCTTGGCTTCTGTCACTTCTTCCTTGAGGGCTATGTTCATCTGGTTGAGGGAATCTATCTGCTTGATGTAGCTCTTCATTATTGACCTCAGAGTTCCAAGTTCCTTCTCATATTTGCGGAGCTGGGAAGCGTTGGAAGCCTCTGTCTTCTTGACCTTCTCTATAAGTTCGGCTACCTTGGCCCTCTCTATTTCAAGCTGGGTGTTGATCGTATCGTTGGTGGAAGAAAGTGAAGAATACTCCTGCTGCAGCAGAGCCAGAGCATTGGTAAGACTGTCTTTGCTGCTGGTGACTTCCATAACCACTTCCTTGATTTCTGTTTTCTTGTTCAGCTGGGCAATGAGCACTCCGGCCAAAACCAATATGACGGCTGCGAGCACTCCGATTATGATTTTAAGTTTCTTTTCCATATCCTTTGGTTTTCGTTTGTGGCAAAAATAGCAATAAAAATGTTTACTTTTGTGGCTGTACTATAATAGTTGCGTTTATGTTAAGATATATTATCCGTTCGCTCAAGTGCCTGTTTATGGTAGCATTGCTTTTTGCAATAATAGTTGTGGTAATGTTCTACACCTCTGAACATGATGCAAACCTCAGGCCATGGAATCTTTTCGACGGTCAGTGGACCAAGGTAATATTGTTTTTTGTAGCGTATGCCGCCGTTTATCCTCTGATCGGTTACAACAAGAGGGAGATTGCTTTCGGGGAAGGCTTCTCTGAAAGAAGGCAGGAAATTGCAAATCTCCTCCGCGAAATGAATCTGGTACCGGAGAGAACAGAGGTTTCTGAAGGCAACCCGAATGTCCTGAAACTTCACAACAACAGCGTCATAATAAGATTGTTCCGCATGTTTGAAGACACGGTTACCCTCACTTCAGACCAAGGAATGGTAACTGTGGAAGGCCAGAGAAAGGATGTGGTAAGGGCCTCTATGAAACTTGAACGCTACCTCCAGCAGAGAGAAGAAAACCAAAACCAAGTACAATAATAATTTTCAGCGATGAGAACAGTCAAAAAGTATTTTAACAACGCCTTCTCCGCAAATCTGGACAAGGGACTGCTCGAAAATGAAGGCATCCGTGCCGAAGTTCTGCATCAGAATATGCCTTATATGGGCATTTCAGACAAGTTGGCCGTAGAGCTTATCGTGAACGACGAGGATTACGACAGGGCAAAGAAACTTCTGGAAGAGGCTGAAAACAACATGAAAGCCTTGGACGAATCTGACCCTGACATTATGGCCGCCGACTAACCTCAACGGCTGTTTTCTTCCTCCAGAAGCTTTGCCGCCAGGCAGAGTTCTTCATAGAAAGACCGTCCGAATTTATGTATTATGGGTTCCTTGAGGAACTCATATACTTTTATGCCCTCCTCCCGGCCTTTTTTGAAGGCGTCCGAGCAAAGGTGTTCCCTGCTGAGCATAAGGCCCTGCGTGCCGTTGCTGAACTGTTTTATCCTTATCGGGAAAATCCAGCAGGAGAGAGGCTTGCGGATACCTCTGCGGCACCTCTCAAAACCCTTCTCTACAGCGCAGAACGTATTGCCGTCCTTGTCGGTCACGGAATAGGCACATCTGCCGTCTCCTTTTACCAAAGGGGTTACAGTATCCCCGTCTATGTCCACGACTGAGAAACCCTGGGCCTTGATGGCAGAGGCCCCGTCAGGAGCCAATATCGGCGAATAATCTTCAAACTGATTTTCAAGACTCTCTTTCTCGGTTCCTTCAAGAGGGGCTCCGCTGTCGCCGATGATACAGCAGCAGCCCTGGCATTTGGCATAGTCACAGCAGAAACATTCCGTCAGGATTTCCGTGCTTACAAGATAGTTGCCGATTTCAAGAATCATCCTCTTTCAGAATTTTCTCAGTCCACGTCAAAGAAGTTCTTTATGAACTCGTTCTCCCTCAAAAGCTGAAGGGTAGGAATGTCCGCGGTGGTACCGTCCATTATCACGGTTATCCTGTTGGCGGAAAGAACATCCTTGACAAAATCGCAGAAATCTTTCTTGGTAACAGCATCCACGGCAGAGCCTATGGTGGAAAGGTCTTTGCCTGACATCTGTTTGGTCTGAAGGATATCCAGCCAGAATTCCGGTGTGGACGATACGGTGTTGTAACGGTCTTTGAGCTGTCTTTTCAGCTGGGAGAATTCCCTGTCCGGCAAGACTCCCCTGGAGCATTGCTGAAGTTCCCCGACAAGAGACTCTATGCAGGAATGAACGCTGGCGGAATCTGTCTCAAAGACCAAGTCCAGCGTATAAATCTGCTCAGGATAATACTCCAGAGCACTCTTGACGTTGTACAGCGGAACATTGGTGTAAAGTTTTGTCTTTATGACAGATGAGACAAAGTTCTCCATCATCTCGGAAAGGACGAGATTTTTGGACGAGAGACCTTTTGCACAAGAAAGCGTAAGACCTGCATAACTCCTCGGGACATTCATCTTCACGAGAAATCTCTTTTCCGTATGACCTTTTGCCAGATAATTAGGAACCACTATCCAGTTTTCCTTCTTGGCCGGATTGCCCGGAATGCCTCCGATATACTTTATTGCCAAATCCTTGTAGGAAGAAGAATTCCTGCCGGCAAAGAAGAATACAAAGTCTGCGGCGTTGCTGAACCTCTCCATAAGAGTCTTGTGCGTGTTATCATAGCTGTAGGAAGCAACTTCATCCTCTGTTATCCTGCGCACAAACTTCTTGTTGGAGTTGCGGTAGTAATCCACCGAATCCCTGAAAACGGTATTAGGAGACAGGCGGTTGTACTGAAGGTCATACATCACCTTCTTGGTGTACAGCTCGTAGGCGGAAGGGTCCTGGCGGCGGTCCGTCATGTTCAGATAAACAGCCTGCATAAGTTTCTCCGCGCTTGAAGGAATGGCAAAACCCTGCATCTGCTCGGTATTCTGGTCTATGCGCGATGAAAGTGAAAGGTGGTTGAAAGCATACAGGCGGCTCATGTTGGCATAAGAAACATCAGCGATCTTCCCCACGTTCAACAACCCGTTGAAATACTCATGGTTTCCAAGTGAAGCCCCCCTTATCAACGAGAATCCTCCCTTGCTTACCGCCCTGAAAAACAGAGAGTCTGATGAGGACGGCAGATCTTTGAACACGAGTGTGGCTCCATTGGAGAGAACTATGGTCCTGGTCCCGTAAAGGGCATCCTCCGTATCGGAAACAACGGTGGAGGTCAAAGCCGGCACTACATTCGGCCATACAGGAAGGGAACTCTCCCCTTCTTTCAACGGCTTGTCAAGCGGCTGGGAATATGCAGCCAGCAACCTGTCGCGTGAAATCTGGTTGACACCGGCGGCTTTAGGGATGAAGCAAGATATTACAATGTTGCTGTCCTGGGCCAAAGTCGCCGAGGCATATTCAGAAAGTTTCTTGTTGTTGAGTGAAAACAGGACCTCCTTCATTATTTCAAACTGCATCTCAGTGGAGGCCAGGCTGTAACCATCGTAATAGGCTCTTAGCGCCCTGTCCAGGTAAACCTGGTTTGAAGCTGACGAGCGGTTGTCATAGAAAGCTTCCAGCCCCTTCCAGTAAACATCTGACGCCTTTGCAAACTCCCTGGAATCCACGCCATAGTCGGCAAGCTTCTTGATCTGCCCGCTGATGAAAGAAACGGCGGCATAGACAGAAGACGGAAGGGTCTCGAAGGAGACTGAAAGACTGCTGCTCTTTTCCAACCCCATGAACTTGCCCTTGTTTATAGAAAGGTTGTACAAAGGAAGGTTTTCCCTGAGAATCCCCTCATCTATGCGACCCTGCAGCAGATGAATTATGGCGTCATCCATAAAATCCTGGATATAAGGTAGATTTGTCGCCCTGTACTTTTCCTTAAGAGGTTGCTTGAGAAGATCTATGGAGACAACGCATTTTTCAAATTCATCATCCTGCATCACGAAAGTCTTCACGCCGGAAAAAGGTTTTGGCTCATACCAAACCCTCTTGGTACTTTTCAAAGGCTTCGGAATCGTGGAAAAGACAGATTTGATCTGAGTCTCCAGCTTGGCAGGATCAACATCGCCCACAACAATCACACACTGAAGTTCAGGACGGCACCAGTTGTAGTAGAAGCTTCTCAAATCTTTTGAATTGATGGAATTTACGCTTCTGATTTCTTCAGGGCGCATCTCGCCGTGGTATGGACTGTCCGGATAAAGTTCACCAAGAAGAGCTGTTTCCATCCTGTGAAGAGGAGTCCAGCCGCCCAGTATTCTCTGGGCAAGGGTAGAGCGTTCGGGTGAAATGTCGCTCTCATCTACATTGATGGAACTCATCCAGTTGTACAGTATGAGAAGAGACGAGTCTATGGTATTGGTCCTTCCGATAGGAACATCCTTTATCATATAGGTTATCCTGTCCGCTTCTGTAGAGAAAACCGTGTTGTCCGTTCCAAGTCCGAGGGTTTTCAGATAGTCCGTAATAGCTGAGCCTTCAAAATTTCTCGTACCCTTGGTGGCAAGCTGCTGCAACAGCATAAAAGAGCCTCTGTCAGCGCCTTTTTCAAGCGATGTCCCAACTTTTTGTGCCACGCAGAATGTGGCGGTGGACTTTTGGGCCTGGTTTTTGATAATGATGTAAGAAAGGCCGTTTGAAAGCTTGCCGCTTTTAGCCCTCGGGTCTGCAGGCAGAGCAGGAAGGTCCTTGGTGGAATCCTGGGAAAAAAGCTGAGCCGGAAGAACGGAAGCCAAAGCGATGATCAATATGCAGGATATTTTCTTCATGATGTCGTAACTGGTTTGACGCAAAATTAAGAATTATACGGGAATAATCCATGTTTGCGCGATATATCCATTTTTTTTAATTTTGCATCCGTGTGTTTTGAATTTAAGAACCAAAAAAACTTTATACAGAGATGAAAAGAATCACCAAACTTTATTTGACCGCAGCAGTGGTACTGTTTGCGGGAAGCGTATTTGCTCAGGATATGACTCAGGCAGGCGAGTTCTACCAGAAGGCCACTGAGGCTTATCAGGCCGGTAACGAAATGGAAGCCGTGAAGAACTTCAAAGAAGCTTTGAAGATTGCAGAGGCTGCTGGTGACGAGGGAGTGGAGATGGCTCAGGGCTGCAAGGACATGATTCCTCAGATTCTTCTCTCTGCTGCCGGTAAAATGGTTGCTGCAAAAGATTACGCAAAAGCAGAAGAAACTTACAACGAGGCACTTGCTGCCGCCAAGGATTTCGGCAATGAGTCAGTAGCCAAAAACGCTGAGGCAAAGCTGGCCCAGATTCCTCTTCAGCAGGGCAACGACGCTTATAACGCAGGTAACATGGACGAGGCCATCGCACTTCTCCAGAAGGCCGTGGAAAGAGACGGCGACAACGCCAAAGCTCACCTGCTTCTCGGTATGGCATACAACAAGGCCAGCAAAGATGACGAGGCTGAAGTTTCTCTTCTCAAGGCCAAGGAGCTCGGCGACAAAAACGCAGAAAAGGTTCTCAGCGGAATGTTGCTCTCTGCTGCCAATGACGCAATGAAGGCAAAGAAGTTCAACGAGGCCATAGCAAAGGCAGAGAAGGTTCTTGCCATCGGCCCTAACCCTACCGCCAGCCTTATAGCAGGAATGTCTGCATACCAGGCAAAGAACTTCAACAAGGCCATCACCCACCTTGTAAACGCCCCTGCTACAGCACAGAACACCTACATCCTCGGCTCATGCTATGAGAGCGTAGGAAAGAAGGCTCAGGCTTGCGCAACTTACAAGAAGGTCAATGACGCCAAGTTCGGCCCAACCGCAAAACAGAAAATTGCCAAGCTGGGCTGCTAAAACAAAAACCAGATGCGTGAGATAGAACTTCTTTCTCCAGCAAGAAATTCGGAAATCGGTATCGCGGCAATTGACTGCGGTGCCGATTCCGTTTATATAGCGGCTCCAAAATATGGCGCCAGGTCCCAGGCCGGCAATTCGTTTGAAGACATTTCCGTCCTGTGCGCCTATGCCCATAAGTTCAATGCCAAGATCTACCTCACGCTCAACACCATACTCTTTGAAGAGGAACTCAAGGAGGCTCAGGATTATCTGTGGAAAGCATACGAAAGCGGGATTGACGCCGTGATTGTCCAGGATTTGGCCCTCCTTAAGATGGACCGCCCTCCTATTCCGCTTTTCGCCTCCACACAGACAGACATCCGTACTCCGGAAAAAGCCGCGCTGATGGAGAAGCTCGGCTTCGAGAGGTTGATCCTGGCAAGGGAACTGAGCCTGAAGCAGATAAAGGAAATCCGGAAAGCCACCACTGTTCCACTGGAGAGTTTCGTTCACGGAGCCTTATGCGTAAGTTACAGCGGGCAGTGCTACCTTTCAAAGTACATGACCGGCAGAAGCGCCAATCGCGGAGAATGCGCCCAGGTCTGCCGCTCCAGCTACGACCTCGTTGATGAAAACGGCAATATCCTGGTAAAAAACAGCCCTCTGCTCTCTCTCAAAGACATGGACCGCTCCTCCAGGATAGAAGACCTTATAGACGCAGGCATAACATCCTTCAAGATTGAAGGCCGGCTCAAAAACATATCATACGTAAAGAACATTGTCAGAAAATACGACCTGGCTATAGACAAGGTCATAGACAAGAAGAGGGAAGAAGGAAATGACATCTCCAGAGCCGCCTGGGGAAAAAGCCGCTGCACATTCACACCAGATGCGGAAAAGACCTTCAACCGCGGATATACCGACTTTAACCTGGACGGGAAGAGAGAAGACTGGAAGAGCAGGGATTCAGCAAAATCAATGGGAGAATACATCGGCAAGGTCACCGATGTAAAAGGAGGAGGAAGGTCTTTCGTGAGCTTTTATTACACTCCGCAAGGTGGACTTGACAGCCAGAAAGACAAGACCATCCACAATTCAGACGGACTTTGCTTCGTTTCCGGCAACAAGATAAGCAGCGGGAACCGCGCCAGCCGGTGCTTTGTGCCGGAAGGCAAAACCGGGCAACCCGGAGTTGAACTGTTCAGCAAAGACGCCAACATCAAAAAAGGGGACGCCATCTACCGCAACTTTGACTGTGAATTTGAAAAGCAGCTGGAAAATACCCCTAAAAGGATGATAGACATTTCCCTGAAAGTTTTCCTCAGCGACTCTCACATCACAATCCAGGCAGAAGGAGACGGCATTTGTAAAGCGTTCACGCTCTTCCTTAAAGGAGACCGCGCTGAAAATCCGGAAACAGCCATCGGTCTTGTAAAAAAACAGCTCGGCAAAACTGCACTGCACTTCTCTTTTACGGTAGAAAGCGTAGAGGGAGACGATATCTACTTTTACAAGACATCTGCCCTGAACGCCATCAGAAACGAACTGGCGGAGAAGCTGGATCTTTATCTTCAGGAACTTGCAAAAAAGCAGAAGGCCTCGCCGGCAAAAAGCCTTGATGCAAAAGCAAAGAGCATCGCTGAGGATGAAGAATTGAAACATCTTGCAGAAAAAGCCTTCAAGGAAGGAGGCGGTTCTTATCTGAGAAACTGCTCCAACAGCCTCTCAAGGGAAATCTACACCAACCTGGGGCTCAAAGATATAAAGCCTTCATACGAGCAGGACCCTCCAAAAGACGCCATCCTGATGAGATGCAAATACTGCATCCGTTACCAGATCGGACTGTGCAAAAAGGAAAGCAACAGCAACAAAAACCGAAACAGCAGCCATCTCTATCTGAAAAACGGCAACAACACCCTCGCCCTTGAATTCGACTGCGCCCGCTGCGAAATGCTACTTTATAGTGTGTTTCGTGCGTTTTGATTATCTTTGCCAAGTATGATATTTTCTGAGATTGCAGGACATAAAGATCTGGTTGAAATGCTCAGGGGCATGGTGCAGAAGGGCCGGATGCCTCACGCGGTGCTTTTAAGTGAGCAGAGCGGGTGCGGAGCTCTGCCGCTGGTTCTGGCTACCGTCCAGTTCATGTTCTGCCGAGCCAGAAAAGCATTGGCCGGAGGAGACGAGAAATGGCTGCTGAAAGGGCTCTTCGGAGACAACCCTGAAACCGCAGCGCCAACTACAGACAGCTGTGAGATATGCTCTTCCTGCATAAAGATACGCAATCTGTCTCATCCCGACTTTCATTTTGTCTTTCCTATAAACACCACACAGATAGTGGAAAAGGGAAAGAAAGCGCCTATAGATTCTTACTATGAGATTTTCCGGGACCTTGTAAAAAAGAATCCGTATTTCAGCGAACAGGACCTCTACAATGCGATGGAACTGGACAACAAGATGGGGCTCATAGGCGTAAACGAAGCCAACTGGCTGATAAACAAACTGAGTTTCAGCGCATACGAAGGAGGAGACAAGGTTGTTCTGATAATGTTTCCGGAAAGGATGAACCTGGAAGCGGCAAACAAGCTGCTGAAAAGCATAGAGGAACCAACGGAAGACACATATTTCTTCCTGATAACCAATGCTCCGGGAAAAATCATACAGACCATTCGCTCCAGATGCCGCCTGATAGAAGTTCCTCCTATCGAGAACGAAGCCCTGGCTGCGGCTCTGGCGGAAAAGTACAAGATGGCTCCGGAAAAGGCAACGATGTGGGCATCTTGCGCTCAGGGAAGCTTCGGAAGAGCCATCGAACTGATAGAGGAAAGCGAAGACGAGAAGGAAGATTTTGAAGATTTTGCATCGCTGATGAGAATGGCCCTGGACAAAGACCTTCCGGGCCTGATAACCGCTGCGGCGGAACTTGCAAGGAAGGGGAAAGAGGCGCAGAAGAACTTCTGCCGAAGCGCCCTCAAGATTCTCAGGCAGATGTATGTCATAAAACTCGACAAGGAAGAAATCGCCTACTTGAATCCTAACCAGAAAGAAGAGATAGAGGCTCTGGCGGAGAATCTGAAGGCGGAATCATTCGAGAAGTATTACGGAATATTCAACGATACCATAGAGTGCATAGAGAGGAATGTGAATGCAAAATTAGTTTTCAGCGACCTGTGCAATGCACTCTACCTAATTTCATGACGATGGACAAGAAAGATATTGTCTATGACTGCCACAGAGGCTGTCAGAAAACCATAGGAAACGACGGGCAGTTCTGCTGCAAATACGACCAGAGCTGCTGCAAGAGAGCAGTCTTCGACTGGCTTCAGGGAATGCCTGACGAAGAGATGGACAACCTGTTTGAAGTCCGCTTCAAGAACACACGCAAGGGCATCTACATGAACACCTCCGGACAAGTTGTCCGGGTTGGGGACATCGTGGTTGTAGAGGCTCAGAACGGGTGTGATGTGGGCATAATAACCCTCTCCGGAGCTATAGTAGCCCATCAGCTGAAAAGGAACAACATAGACTTCAAGAACTACGAGTTCAGGAGGATTTACCGCAAAGCCCGCCCTATGGACATCCAGAAATGGCAGGAGGCCATAGCCCGGGAGCATCAGACGATGATACGCTCCAGAGTGCTGGCCGCCAACCTCGGCCTTGAGATGAAAATCGGAGACGTGGAGTTCCAGGGGGACGGAACCAAAGCCATATTCTATTACATAGCAGACGGCAGGGTTGATTTCCGCCAGCTGATCAAAGACTTTGCGGAAGAGTTCCATATCAGAGTGGAAATGAAACAGATAGGCGCTCGTCAGGAAGCGGGTCTGATTGGAGGCATCGGTGTCTGCGGACAAGCCTTGTGCTGTTGCCGTTACATCAACGACTTCCAGTCCATAACCACAGCCGCGGCCAGGAGCCAAGACCTGTCTCTCAATCCTCAGAAGCTGGCCGGCCAGTGCGGAAAACTCAAATGCTGCATAAACTACGAGGCTGCCGTTTACATAGACGCCAAGGAAAACATGCCTCACTTGTCAGAACCTCTCCATCTGGAAGACGGAGATGTAAGACCGGTAAAGTCAGACGCCTTGAAACAGACTGTCTGGTTCTGCTATACCGACAAGGACTCCGACGAAGCCTACCCTATCAAGGCGGACAGAATCAGGGAGATACTCAAACTCAACGCAGAAGGCAAGAAGGCTCCGTCCATAGCAGGAAACAAGACCGAGAAAGTCATAGATTTCAAGAGTGCCGCCGGAGAAGACAGCATAACAAGATTTGACGAGGTGAAGAAAAAGAAAAGAGGCAAGCCGAGAGGAAGACAGAATTTCAGGAGAAATGGTTCGTAGAACTGCCATATACGTTGTCCTTGCCCTCGTTCTGGTCTTCTGCCAAGAACCCCTCAGACAGTCTAGCTTCAGGAATGTGGAAGGACTTTTCGGGTGGAGAAACGATGACACAATCCGCCTGTCTTTGGACCTCAGGTCTGACAACGGCTTCAACCGATTGTTTTTAAGCTCTTCCGCCAAGAAACAGGCGGCAGGACAAAGCATGAGACTGTATCTGACTTTCATTTCCCCTTCAGATAATGTTTATCGCGATACCTTGAGCCTCACTTTTGAAAAGACTGAAGGAGGAGAAATGATGGACAAGGGAGGCAAGATACAGATCCAGTGGCCATATATGGAAATCGGCAGGCTGAGCGAAGACGGCCGCTGGACGATTCTCCTCCAACGGGAAGAAGAAGAGAATCCTGCCTATTCCCAGATTTACGGAATGGGTATTTCGGTTTCAAACTGACCTTGATATGAGCACTATTGGAAAACTTGAGAAATTTAGGCAGAACAGCACTTTCAAATGTCTGATACAGCCCAAGATGGAGGAGGTCTTCAGGAAAGATTACCCCCTGAAAGGCAAATGGGGGCGGGAGGTGTTCGGCAACTCAAACCCCATCACCCTGGAACTCGGATGCGGCAAAGGAGAGTACACGATAGCGCTGGCTTCTCTCTACCCTGACAGAAATTTCATAGGCATAGACATAAAAGGCGCAAGACTGTGGAAGGGAGCCAAGGAGGCCGAGACCAAAGGCATGAAAAACGTACGGTTCATCCGCACCAACATAGACTTCATTGAATGGATTTTCGGCAAAGACGAGATAAGCTCCATCTGGGTGACCTTTGCGGACCCTCAGCTCAAATCGCCGAGAAAGAGACTGACGGGTGTGATGTTTCTTGAAAGATACCGCAAGTTCCTTGTTGATGGGGGAGAAATCAACCTGAAGACAGACAGCCGGTTCCTGCATGAGTACACATCCGCCCTTGTCAAAGCCAACGATCTGGAAACCATCTGCAGGAGTACGGACATATACCACCAGGAAAACCCTCTTTTTCCCCAGGAACTGAAGACCATCCAGACTTTCTACGAGCAGCACTTCCTCAAGATGGGACTTCCCATAACCTATCTGAGGTTCAAGCTGGAAGGCCCTTCATCGCCGAGAACGAAACCCCTCCTGGAGCCAGAATGGGACGACAAGAAATGGCTCCTGGCAGAATCCGAAGGAAGAATACCGGGAAAAATAAGATAAACAGTCATGAACACAAACTTTGATGTAAATCCCAACGAATTTGATTATCTGAAGGAAGTCAGGCACAAGATCCACTCCAGACCTTGCCTGAGCGGAAATGAAAAGGAAACGGCGGACATAATCGCTGAAGAACTTGAAAAATGTTCTCCTGACAAACTGTGGAGGAACATAGGAGGGCACGGAATGATTGCCATGTTCAAGGGAAAAGAGGAAGGCCCGTCCGTCCTTTTCAGGTGTGAGCTGGACGCGCTTCCGATAAAAGAAGCCGTGGAGCGTCCTTATATGTCAAAATACGATGGAATAGCCCATTGCTGCGGACACGACGGGCACATGGCCATAATGTGCGGCCTGGCATCGTGGATAGCCGCCAACAGGAAAAAGTTTCTGGAGAAAGGATGCGTTTACCTTCTCTTCCAGCCGGAAGAAGAAACCGGAAGCGGTGCCGAAAAGATGGCAAGATGGATGAAAGAAAACGGAATGTCATTCGACTACGCCTTCGCTCTCCACAACTGGCCCGGATTTGACAAAGGGAATGTAATCATCTATCCCGGAACTTACGCATGGGCTTCCACCGGTCTGAGGATGGACATAACAGGCCATACCGCACACGCCAGCGAGCCTTGGGAAGCCGCAAACCCGACAGCCGCCATAACAGAAATCATCAAGACCATAAATTCCTTTGACCGGGAGACATCTTTTTCAACGATAGTTGGAGTCAGAATCGGCGATGAAGACTATGGCATAACACCGGGCTGGGGATTCGTGGCAGCAACCGTCAGGAGCCAGACTGATGAAGGATTGGATATCCTCAAGAACAAGATAATATCTTCCGCCACACAGATCGTTGAAAAACAGAAGAACCTGAAGATGGTTGTTTCAGAAACGGACTATTTCCCGGCAACCCTCAATTCAGAAGGCCCGACATCACTGGTAAGAAAAACCGCCAGGGAAGCAGGATACCAGACTCTGGAAAACAATATGGGTACCAGGGGCAGCGACGACTTCGTCCATATAGCAAAGATGGCCCGCAAGGGGGCCACTTTCTTTGATGTGGGATGCGGTAAGAACCATGCACCTTTGCACCGTCCGGACTTTGACTTTGAAGATGAAATCCTTCCGGTTGGTCTGGATATCATGCGTCGCGTCTGCCTACAAATACTGCAAAGTCAGCAAGCAGGTTTTTAGCCTCTGAATCAGGAAGAACCGAAAGAGAACGGACCGCATCTGAAGACAGCTCCTCCATCTTTCTGGTCGAGTATTCTATGCCTCCGTTTTCCATGACGAAAGCAGACACCTCCGCCACTATGTCCTCTTCCTCTTTGGTGAACTTTCCGTTAAAGACGTTCACTATTTCCCTGATCCTGGACTTTATGCGGCTCTCCTGACGGGGACAGTTGGCGAACGCCCCGAGAAGAGGGAGGGTTATCTTCCTCTCTTTCAGGTCTGCTCCCGGAAGTTTACCGGCTTTCAAGGAAGGAGTGTAGTCTATGATGTCGTCCCTGACCTGAAAGGCCAGACCGATATTTTTTGCGTACCGGACTATGGCATCCGTCCTTTCCTGGTCGGCACCGGCGGCCAAGGCTGCGGATTTGAGCGACGCACAGAAAATGGCAGCCGTCTTGCCATATATTATCTTGAAATAGTCTTCTTCCGTAGTGTCCAGACTGTCAGCCTTGTCCAGCTGCAGCAACTCAGCCTCGCTCATCTTCTGGATAGCCATAGTGAAGTTGCTCAGTATCTCGTGGGAACAGTTCCTGATAAGGACATCCAGGCTCCTTGCCAGCCAGAAATCTCCGGTAAGGACAGCAGCTCCGGCTGAAAACATCGCTGAGACAGAAAGCGCGCCCCTTCTCATATTGGCGGCATCCGCAACATCGTCGTGCATCAGGGTTGCGGTATGAAGCATTTCGGTAGCTGCGGCTATGTGATAATTTTCAGATGAGAGGATCCCTGAAGCCTTCCCTGCAAGTAAAGACAGTACCGGACGTATTTCCTTTCCTCTACGCCCTACCACATACTGGTTTATGGCATCAAGATATGATTCGTCTGAACGTATTGCAAGATTTAGGGTCTGACGGTATTTCTCGAAGTCAGACCCTAAAAACTCTTTTGCGCTTTCTGTGTTTGCCATCAGATCAGAATGTGAACGCTACCGAGAATTCAATACCTCTTCCCTTTGAAGCCTTCCACTCTTCGCCGGCAACCTTGATTCCTTTTTCTCCGTCACCGACTTTTGAGAAATCCCAGTTGTACCTGGCGTTGAACTGGAACCTCCACACATCTACACCGGCACCGAGTCCGATTCCGTAGCCGAATCTGTTGATATCGTCCCAAGAGCCAACCTTGCTGCTCTTTCCCAGAGCGTAGTTGATATAAGGCACTACCTGCAAGAACGGCCTGGCCACTATCAGATTAGGGCCATACTGCAAACTAACCGGAAGCTGCATATACTTCATTGCATACCTTCCGTCCTGAATAGGGTCCCCTTCTGTCTTGGCCTCGATCTTTGCCTCCTTTGCAACATAAAGAAGCTCCGGCTGAATAACAAAACTTGGAAGGACGTGCAGCTTGTAGAGCACACCGGCCTGAAAGCCTACGTTATTCTTAAGCTTAAAATGCTCCAAATCTGAGAATTGGGAAGTGTACAATCCGGCCTTGATACCGAACTGGGCAGCGGCCTTCTTTGGGGCGGCTACAAGAGCAAGGGCGAGCACAAGGGCTGCCAATGCAAACTTTGCGGTCTTTTTCATATCTGTTTGTTTTAGGTTAATGATTTCTAAAGCAGAGCCTTGAGCTTAGCCTCAATCGCGTCTTTGGTGTTGGAACCCACCATTTTGTCCTTGAGCTCTCCGTCCTTGAAGAAAAGAAGGGTAGGAATGTTCCTGATGCCGTAGTTCACCGGAGTTTCCTCGGCTTCCTCCACATTGCACTTGGCTATAACGGCCTTTCCCTCATACTCTTTTGCAAGCTGTTCAACAATAGGAGCAACCATGCGGCAAGGGCCGCACCAGGTAGCCCAGAAATCCACCATTACAGGAAGTTTGCTGTCCAGTACCACTTCCTTGAAGTTTGAATCAACTACATTAATTTCCATCGCTCAAATAATTAAAGTGATAAATACCAAGTGCTAAATTAGCATTTATTTTTCAGAAATCGTACTTTTGTTACAGCAAGCAACTAAAAACAACAAACAATATGTACAAAGATTTTCAATCTCACCTGAAAACTGAGCTGACTTCCATAAAGAAAGCCGGCCTGTATAAGGAGGAAAGAGTTATCACTTCTCCTCAGAGGGCAGATATCACCGTCCAGGGCGGAAAACAGGTCCTGAACTTCTGCGCAAACAACTATCTTGGTCTCAGCGACAACAAAAGGCTCATAGAGGCAGCCAAGAAGGCACTTGACACCCACGGATACGGAATGAGCTCCGTAAGGTTCATCTGCGGAACAGGAGACCTCCAGAAGAAACTGGAAGAGAAGATATCCGAGTTCTTCGGAACCGAGGACACCATCCTCTACACTTCCTGCTTTGACGCAAACGGAGGTGTATTCGAACCTCTGTTCACAGAAGAGGATGCCATCATCTCGGACGCCCTCAACCACGCTTCCATCATAGACGGCGTAAGGCTCTGCAAGGCTGTCCGTTACAGATATGCCAACGCAGACATGGCAGAACTTGAGGAATGCCTCAAGAAAGCCCAGAAGCAGCGCTACAGGATCATCGTTACAGACGGTGTGTTCTCAATGGACGGCAACGTTGCACCTGTTGACAAGATCTACGCCCTGGCCAAGAAATACAACGCAATGGTGATGGTTGACGAAAGCCACTCAGCCGGCGTTGTCGGAAAGACCGGAAGAGGCACCACGGAACTCTACAAACTCAGAGGCAAAATCGAGATACTTACCGGAACCCTCGGAAAGAGCTTCGGAGGTGCAGTTGGCGGATTCACAACCGGAAAGAAGGAAATCATCGCGATGCTAAGGCAGAGGTCACGTCCTTACCTTTTCTCCAACTCCATCCCTCCAATGGTTGCAGCAGCCGGCATAGAGATGTTCAACATGATGAGCCGCACCAACAAGCTCCAGGACAAGCTCCACGAAAACACCGCCTACTTTGTGGACAAGATGAAAAAAGCCGGATTCGACATCAAGCCAACCCAGAGCGCTATCTGCGCCATCATGCTCTACGATGCAAAACTTAGCCAGCAGATGGCTGCAAAGCTTCTGGACGAGGGCATCTATGTTGTGGGCTTCTACTATCCTGTTGTTCCTAAAGACCTTGCAAGAATCCGTGTCCAGGTTTCCGCAGGCCATTCAAAGAAACAGCTCGACAGGGCAGTTGCCGCCTTCACAAAGATTGGCAAGGAACTCAAGGTCCTCAAATAAACCACAAAAAACAAAACATCTCAACAGAAAAGAAGGCTGGAAAATTCCAGCCTTCTTTCATAAACATTTTACGGCTCACACCTTACCGTTTGACAGGAACGTTCACTTTTCCGTTGGCCTCGTCTTCCTCGTTCTTGATCTGCTTTATGTAGATGTCTCTCTGAGGGAACGGAATGGTAATGTTGTTGGCGTTGAGGGTGTTGTAAATAACCTCGTTGGCAGCCGCATTGTACTTGTAACGCTCGGTGACCAGAACCTGCTGGTAAACCTTGATAAGGATGCTGCTGTCTCCAAATTCCATAAGACGGACAACTATGCCATATTTAGGTTCCAGGATATACCGCCCGTATTTGTCTCTTACGTTGAGCTTGATCAGGGCCTTCTTAAGCAGGCTGCGGACCTGGTCAACATCTGTTCCGTACTTGACACCGACGGGGATAATAAGAAGTTCATAGGCTCCGTTCCTTGTAAGGTTCTTGAAGTTCTTCTGGTAAAGGTTGCTGTTCGGGAAAGCCATTATGCTTCCGTACTCAGTTTCTATGAGAGTGCTCTGATAGTTGATGCTGTCAACAACACCTCTCACTCCGTCACATTCCACATAGTCTCCCACCTTCAGTCTTCCGCTCATAAGGGAAACTCCGTAGAAAAGGTTGTTGATTACATCCTTCAAGGCAAAGCCGACACCGGTTGCAAGACCCGCTGTAACAACCCCGATCGCTGCTGTCGGAATGTGCATCATCACAAAGCAGGTTATGATGTATATGCCCCAGATTATAATGCCTATAACGGAATTGCTGAGGGTGAAGTTTATCATATTTTCAGGAAGCTCCTTCTGCCCTGTCTTGGCCAGGGTTGACCTTATCTTGTAAACACGGTAGAACGCTTTTGCCGCATAACTGAGATAACTAAATATAAACCAAAGAGATACGGCAGTAAGTATCTTGGTGACGGAAAGGTGTATGAACTTGTAGTTAAGGAAGTCCTTTTGCAGATACTGCACGCTCACGGAAGAAAGGTCAAAAACATTTGAAGCCATATAGACACAAAGAGGAATAGACCAAGCTGAAAGAGCTGGAAGTATGGCCCTGCTCAACATGTCATATACCCAGGTCACCTCAATGTGAGATCCTCTTATCTTGTTGTTTATCAAGAAAGAGTGAGTGCGGCGGTAAGCCATCTTTCTCTTAAGCATATAGTTCTCATAATAAAGCTTGAGAAGGTCTGTTGCCGCCGTTATGCTCTGGATGATGGAAAGCTGGAATATCCACCAGATTATGATGAGGATGCTGAGCAGAATATATCCGCTGAACGACAAGATGGTTGTAGTTACAAGAACCAGAAGGGTTATATAGTTGTATATGAGATCATAGAACGGAAGTCTGCTCTTCAGTTTACGGCAAACCCTAGCCTGCCATATTGTAAACAGCAGGAGCATAGGAGGAAGCACAATGTTTATCAGGGAGTTTGGCGCAAATGATATTCTTATGAAAATGATTATAAGGCAGAGTACCATTATAGGAGTATATGCCCTGACACCGTTCTTTACCTGGTCTGCGTTCAACCTGATTGCAAAAGATAGGAAGATGGCAGCCAGAAGCCAGGCGAATTCCACAAGAAGCTTTGTTCCCATCTTCATGAAATTCTGCTCCGAATACATCATGGCTATGGTTATGGTTATGGCAAAAATCACCACTATTCCAAACATGGTCATGCACTGCCCGTGATTCCGGAACCTTTCACTGCGAAAATACTTGACTCTTCTCCTTAAAAGCCTTATTATCAAACTGCTCAGACCAACAGCCAATGCAAGATAGAAAACCACGAACAAAACCATTCCCACAAATGTCTGAAGCCTCCACTGACTCCTCACCCCACTAACGGAATATGAAGATGCCCACCACTTGTCTCGCATGTCCATCTTCATCCTCTTCCAGTAGCTCTTGAATCTTTTGAAGATTGTATAATAACCGGCCTGTCCGTCAACAAAAATGTTTTTCTGGACTTCCGCATACCTGTTCTGGGCATAATTATAGGCCTCCTGAAGCTGTTTCCAGGTTGCGTCATAGTTTACACTGTCTATTATGATGCGGCTGCGGGCGTTCTCATAAATTTCCAAAAGCCCTTCTGAATAGAACAAGCAGCTGTCCCTGTTTGCCAATGAACTTCCGGAAAGAATGAACACATAAGTCTTTTCTACGTTTTGGCTGGTACTGTCATTCAAATCCAGAATCTCTCCGGTTGAGGATACTGCCATAATGGAAGACGAATCCATCAGCTCATGACGCTTGTCGCTTTTGGCATCGGTTTCGACAGAACCGGTAAGGAGGGTGCTAGCCAGGGATTTCAGTATTCCTCCGGTAGTGTTAAGTCCTTCTGTCGGAGATGCATCCAAGCTGTCTGCCTTTGGTTCGGCTACGGGTTCAGAATTATGTGCTGTATTCCCTGTCTCGGCCGGAGTCTCTCCGGTTTCTTTTTCTTCCTCAGCGACAGGCAATTTCTGACTGCTCTTTTTCTTTTTAACGCCCTTGGCCAGGATTCCTCCGTTTTCAGCCTCTTCATTTTTCTGATGGAGACTTATGGCCTCTTCCTGGAGACGGCTGGCCATGATGAAGGTGGAGTCTGCCATAAGCATAGGATCATCATCGATCTTTACAGGTGGCAGGCATTTGAGGGTGTATATCAGTTTCTGGTACCTCTCGATTTCTATGTCCATCTGGTTGATGATGTCCACAAAAGGACGGCGGTTGCGTGAGAAGTCCCGGTATCTTCTTGACACTTCCTCAAGAGCGTATGTAAGGTCAAATGTGAAGTTCTGCTTCTGGGAATAGAGGATGATGGATAGCTCGTTGCAGTCTTCCATCAGCTCAACCATCTGCTTCTGCTGAGTTTCCCTGGATGCGCTCATGGCTGCGGTGGCCCGGCTGGTGCGGTTATAGACGTTCCTGAGTTCAGCCTTCAGAACCTTGAGAGTCTGGGTGAGATCCCTCTCCTCAAAAACGGCGGCAACAGGCTCTATCACTCCAAGCAGGAGGACCAGGACAACCAGGGTTTTCAAAAATCTTTTCATCTGTTTATTTTATAAATATCACATTGCTTCTCTGGGAATGGGAACCTCCTTTGCAAGCAAGGACAAAATAGTTTCCCGCTTCACGGCACTTGTAAATGAAACCGTGGAACTTATCCTTGAGAACGGCTTTCCAGATCACACCTCCGTCAGATGTGCGTCGCCCTGAATCTTCCAGACGGTAAACGGCAAAACTGTCAGACGAAGGAACTTCTCCCCATCTCAGATGGTTCCCCATGCGGAACACTTCCGGGCTCTGGAGGATGTTTCCGCCGTTTCCGATGTTAGGTGTCAGCGTTTCATCCTGATAGAAAGTGTTGAGCATCTTGCTTGTGAATTCGTCACCGATGATGCTGTGGGTTGTAAACCAGCACTGACCTATCACATTCTGTCTTTCAGGCCCCTCAAGGTAAGGAGCCTCCCTGCATTCTTTCACCTGGAGTTCATATTCTGAAAACTCCGGAAACGCTTTGCTCTTGTATCTGTATGCAGCCATACCCACTATAACCGGAACATCTTCCAGAATGCCGGACCAGCTGTCCAGAACCTTTTTGAAGTCTGCAATGGCGTGGCCGTGCTGCCAGTATATCTGAGGTATGAGGTAATCTATGGTGCCTTGCCTGGCCCAGTTTCTGGGATCTGCATAGAGAGCCTGGGTGTTGACAAGCCGTCCGGCAGGAGAAACTCCGAAAACAGCATCAGGTCTTGTCTTGTGCACAGCTTCGTGCATAACCTTCACTATCTCGTCTATATTGCTCTCCCTCCACTGGTCCAGAGTCTTCCCGTTGCCGTATTTCTTGAAAAGGGCTTCATCGTTCCACACCTTTTCTCCATTCTTTGACTTGGCCTGCTCGCCGCTCCCCTTGAGTCCGTCGGGATAAAAATAATCATCGATATGAAGTCCATCCAGCTCATACTTGCTCATTATTTCAGTTGCAAGGTTTCCAAGGTATTCTCTCATCTGAGGATTGCCCGGATCCCAGTAGAGCCTGCCGTTATGTTCCTGGACGAGTTCTTTCTTTACATAGCAGATGTTGTCTTCCCTTCTTGGAAAATCCACCTTGCCTATCCTCAGAGGATTGATCCATGCGTGAATCTGCATTCCAAGAGAGTGCGCGGTCTTGACCGCAAGAGCAAGAGGGTCATATCCGGGCCCTTCTCCCGGAATATCCGTAAGGCTCGGCGCCCACTGAAGAATCTTGGACGGATAGAGCGCGTCTGTGTTGCTGACAACCTGGAACATCACGGCGTTGCAACCCGTGCGTTTAATGGCGTTGATAAGGCCGACAAGATCCTTTTTCTGCTGCTCCCTCTCCTTGGAAATCCTGGCCTTCATTTCAGAAGAACTTTCAACAGAACCGTCTTCCTTGGTCTGGCGTGTCAGATGGATCTTCACTTTAGGCCAGTCTATGCTTTCAACGGTGGAAAGCCATGCTCCCCTGAATTCAAAAGGAATGTAGATACTGTCCTTTTCCACGTCAAAAGCAGCAGAACTGTTTTCAAAGTCCTGAGAAAAACCAAACAAGAACAAACCGGAAACCAAAAAGGCAACCAAAGAAACAACAAGCTTTTTCATATCGCGATAAAGTATATGTACACATCAATCCAAAGTTACCAAATATACAGATTTTTGTTCAAACTGAGAAAAAGTTGCCCTCGATGACATCATATTCTTATTTTTGTGACAGAATCGGTTTTTAGGATGATCACAATTATAATAATCGCGATAACGGTGGCGGTCAGCCTTGCCGCCCTTTCAAACGAGAGGATGCTTTCTGCTTTGATGTTCAACGCTTACCGGACTTACAACCACCGGCAGTATTACCGGATCTTTTCTTACGGCCTGGTGCACGGGAGCTTCTCTCATCTGTTCTTCAATATGCTCACGCTTTATTTCTTCGGAACTGAAGCGGAAGAGTGGTTTAAGGCGGCCTGGGGGAACTCTGCGGGCAGCATATTGTTTGTCGTGCTCTATGTTTCGGCCATTGCGGCAAGCTCCGTGGCGGACCTCATCAAGCACAAGAACGATCCAAGTTACAATGCCGTCGGAGCATCCGGAGCTGTATCTGCCGTACTGTTCGCATCCGTGCTTTTCGACCCTATGATGGGCATTTACATATACTTGATTCCAATACCGATTCCTGGCTTTGTCTTCGCTCCTCTCTACCTCCTGTATTGCTGGTGGATGGCAAAGCGCAACAAGGATAACATAGGACACACAGCCCATTTCTGGGGAGCCGTTTACGGATTCGTGTTCCCTGTAATCTGTATGCCGTCTCTGGTCAGCCACTTCCTCTCACATTTCATTAAATGATGGTTTTGCACGGTATTTGCTAAAAACAGTAAAGCAAAAACTACGTGCGATGAAAAGGTCATTTATATTCACGGTGATTATTACGGCGGCTTTGGCCATGCCGCAGATTCTGCCGGCTCAAGGCCGCGTTTACATGTACGACTCCGGACGCCAAAGTCCAAGAACGGGCAGGTATCATCAGCAGACCTATCGTGGTGGCACTTACATAGGTTTCAGGTTCGGACTCAACGCAACTGAAGTGAGTTCTCAGGCCACTTATCTGGAAACCAGCTCTCCAAGATGCGGCCTTTATGCCGGAGTGATGCTCGGACAGCAAGTTACGCCTTCCGTACCTCTTTTTCTGGAATCAGGACTCTCGTATTCTGAGAAAGGAGGAAAAAGCGATTACGGCGGAGATTTCAGCTACAATCTCAACTATCTGGAAGTGCCTTTCAACTTCAAATACATGATAGACATCCCGGGGCCGGGCATGAGCATCCAACCGTTTATCGGTCCGTATGTGGCAATTGGAGTAGGAGGATATGTCAAGGACTTCGGGGCAAGGGAAGCCTATCATTCCTTTGGAAGTGAAGACTATCAGTTCAAAAGATTTGATGCCGGGCTGAAGATAGGATGCGGATTCAGCATCCAGAATTTCTATGCTGAAATGAACTATAACGCCGGCCTTGCCAACATAGGCCACGACATGTTCGACGAAACCCACAACCGCGGATTCACCTTCACTGTCGGAGTGAATTTCTGATTGGGTCAGACCATGCAGAACCCGTCCCCGTCTTCCAATACCGGAAATTTGGAACGGAAACGATTCAAGGCCTCCATGTCCAAATCTACGGATATGGAGGTTTCTTTTCCCTCCGGGCAACTGTCCACAACATTCCCCATAGCGTCTATGACCATTGTACCGCCTATGTATTCGCAGACTGGATCATTCCCCATACGGTTGACCGCCAGCACATAGCACTGGTTTTCGATAGCTCTTGCTGGAAGCAGTTTCTTCCAAGTGGGAACTCTCTTTGCCGGCCAGCTTGCAACATAGATTATGGCGTCATATTCAGGTTTTCCGTCATCTGCGATGCTGTTGCGCACAAATACCGGAAACCTCACGTCATAGCACACCTGAAGCAGAATCCTCACTCCTCTCCAGAAGACCACAACCCTCTCCTGTCCGGCAGAATAACTCCTGTTCTCCCCACCGTATGTAAAAAGATGATGCTTGTCATAAGAAAAGCACATATCCGGCGTTACAAAATACAGGCGGTTGAAAAATCTGCCGTCTCTTTCCTTAACCGCCACGCTGCCGCAAACTGCGCAATTCAAAAGCTCCGCTTCCTTTTTCATCCATCGCAGAGTAAAACACTCTCCATTTTCATCCAATTCCTCGGCGATGCCTTCTGGAGAAGTTGCAAAGCCGGTTGAAAACATTTCGGGAAGAAGGAAAAGATCCGTTCCTCTCAAAGAATCCATTATTGCAGAATTGGCTGCGGCATTTCCCTCGGGATCCGCCCAAATCACATCGCGCTGTAAAAGACTTACTTTCATAACACTTCAAATATAATTGTATTTTATTGTTTTTCAAAATCTTTCCTTTAATCAGCATATAAATAACTTCTTGTATATTATTAACACTTTTTAACAAATTTTCTTAGGTCTCCGATAACCATCTCTATACTTTTGCTCCAGAAAACAACATTTAATAACGCTCTTAAAATCATGGAAAATAAAAACATTCCCGTTGATCCTTACGGAGAAAAAATTGAAAAGAATGCAAATTATGCAAAAGCCTTAGACTGTTTGTCAAAAGGAAAAACCGAACAAGGCCTTTGCTGTGCAAGACGGGCTTACAAAGAAATTTTTGGAGTAGAGCCTGATGAAGAAAAAACCAAACAATGGCTAATGATGGCTATTGAACACGGCTATGAACCAACACAAACCAATAAAGTGTACTTGGCAAAAGGTCTTATTCACTATAAAGAAGCTTACAATAATCTTCTTGCTGCATTAAAAAAAGAGCAAATTGAGGTTGACCTTCTTCCGCTCACCCAATCACCAAAGCATATCTGGGTACGAGACTTTATGCCCATTCAACTAAGCAAAAACCTGTTCTTTTCTTATAAGTATCTGCCCGATTATCTGTATGATAGCCAAGACTATATTCCGGATTATAACACTATCATAAACTGTCTTCACTTAAATTGCATTTCTTCAGATATTGTCCTTGACGGTGGTAATGTGGTAAGGTGTGCAGACAAAGTCATAATGACAGATAAAATTTTCAAAGAAAATCCTAAATACGGAAAAATAGAACTCCTCTCAAAACTAGAAGACCTAATGCAAGCCCAAATAATTCTCATTCCCTGGGATCGACACGAAATATTCGGTCATGCAGACGGTATGGTACGCTATATCTCAGAAAGTAGAGTCCTGCTTAACAACTATGCAGATTTTGACCCTTCTCTACGCCGAAGGCTGGTAGGCGCCCTTTCGCCTCATTTTATTGTAGAGGAACTTGAATATCGTTCTCCGCGATACAACAAATTATCGTGGGCTTATCTAAACTTTCTTCAAACCAATAATTGTATCTTTATACCTGGATTGCACGCCAAGGAAGACTTGCTGGCCGCAGAACAAATACGGCAATACTACCCGAATTATAAAGTAATTCAGATACAAGGCTGCCAGCAGCTTGCCAAAGAAGGCGGAGCTTTGAACTGTATTTCCTGGAACATTTTTTAACTTAATTTTATATGGCAACTATTTTAGAAAAAGCACTGACTCAGTTTAATGCCCGAAAGGCTACAGAAGAAACCATGATTAATGATGAGTTTAAGAGAATAGCTAAGACTGTTCTTTATGGTGGTTATTTCCTTGTTAACGGAACGGTTCGCATTTATCCTCTTGAAATTGAATTCTATCTTCACGGAGAATTAGAGAGCGATCGCAAAAAAAGTTGGATGACAGATATCAAAATGATTCACAGAAATTACAAAGACAAAGAAAAAACACCATATTTTCCGAAGAAGGGTTCTTTGTATCCTCATACATTTGGCGTTGATGTTACATTTGAAAATGAAGAAGAAAACTATCGTGCTTCATTTTTAATCAGAGAATATTTATATGTAGACGAGAAAGAGCGTGTTAAAGTGTCAAGTCCTTCATTTTTATGGGAAGATATGTTTGGCTATAATTCGTTTTCTGAAAATGGGCTTCAAATCAAATGGGTAGATGATGAGGAACAGGTTAAAGAACCAAGTATTAATACTCGCAAGAATCTAAATAACGCGGATGGAACGCCAGATACTAAACCTTGGCGTTTTACAAAAGTTTGATCATTTTTTGCTAAATTGCACAAAAGAAACCAACATTAAAAACAAAAAAAGATGAAAAAGATGATTATCGGTCTGATGGTTGCCCTTCTTATTGTTCCGGGGTGCGGCAACATGAACCAGACAACCAAAGGTGGACTTATGGGCGGCGGCGCTGGAGCTGCAGTAGGAGCAGGTATTGGAGCCTTGATCGGCAAAGGTAAGGGCGCTGCTATCGGCGCAGCCATAGGCAGTGCCGTAGGAGCAGGTGCCGGTGTTGTCATCGGAAGGAAGATGGACAAGAAAGCCGAGCAGCTTCAGAAGGAGCTTGAGAATGCCAAAGTAGAAACCGTGACCGATGTCAACGGACTGGAAGCTATCAAGATAACTTTTGAGAGCGGACTTTTGTTCAAGACCGGAAAGAGCGACCTTTCCGCAGCTTCAAAAAACGACCTTGCAAAATTTGCAACTTCCATGAAGGATATGGCAGACACTGACATTACAATCTACGGCCATACCGACAACACCGGAAGCGCACAGGTAAACGAAAGGCTGTCTCTTGAAAGAGCCGGAGCCGTAAGAAACTATCTCCACACTCTCGGCATTGCAGACACCAGGATGAAGAGCGAGGGCAAGTCCTTCAACGAGCCTGTTGCAGACAACTCAACCGAGGCCGGAAGAGCCCAGAACAGAAGAGTTGAGGTTTATGTAACAGCCAACAAGACCATGATTGATCAGGCTGAAGCCGGAACTCTCAACTAATTGAAGAGTTCTCTTGAAAAAAAGAAGGGATGGCCGCCGTTGCCATCCCTTTTTTCATATAAGCCCATCCTGTCAACCTCGTGCCTCAAGCAAAGAGGCAAAAGCTTCAACATCCTTGCAGACAGAGATTCTCCGGCGGTAGTCTCCCCTTATCATGCCTTCTTTTTCCAGATGGTCCAAAAGACTGACAAGCGGATTCCAGAAACCGTCTGTGTCCATAAGGACCATCTTCTTGGAATGATAACCTATCGTTGCGGAAGACACAACGGAAAATATCTCGTCAAGGGTTCCGATTCCACCTGGAAGCGCAACCAGAACATCGCTCTTTGCAAGTATAATGTCTTTCCTTTCAGAGAGGTTGCTGCAATACACAATATCGTCCATTGGAGAGAAAGTCTTTCCCCTTTCCTCTATTATCTGAGGGACAACGCCTGTAAGGATTCCCGTTGCCTTCCCTTCTGAGGCGGCTTCATCCCGTGCCTTGAGAAAACTCCTCCCCACGGTTTCCATAAGCCCCAGGGAACATCCGCCCCAGACGAGGCTGTGCCCTTCTTTGCCTATCCACATTCCCAGTTCCTGTGTCGCTGAGAAATATGAAGGAGATATGTCTTTGTTGGCTGAGCAGAAAACACCTATGTTCATAACAGTTATTTTTTTCAAAGATAACAAAATGAAAAAAACCGGCGGACAAGAAATGCCGCCGGTTCTTCAAAACCTGAGACTCATTTCACAGGGGTTTTTATAATCACAACACTACTGTCCGGGATGCAAAGCCTTGCATTTATATAGGTCCCGTCATATTTGTTCTTCTTGCTTATGAGCGTAGGGTTCAGCCTTATCAGGGAATCTTTGACCTCTACCAGAGTCCTTGTCTTCTCCGATTTGTCTTCAGAGTTCTTCTTACCCCTTAGGAAAGATACCGTCCCTGCTGAAATCTCCAGGTCTGCCCTGATGGTGGTGTCTTTTGTAATCCTCCGGGGAACAAAGGTTACCGTTGAGTCTTCCGCGGATATATAATCCTCTTCTTCAATTGCTGTAGAACCCTTGTGATCCACCTCCAGCCTTGGATAGACAGCATAAGCCTTGGTCTTGCCTTCGGAAACAAAGAGGAAATAATCACCGTCAAAAGATCCTTCTGAATCTATGGTGTATTCATCCTTGTCCTGGTAATCGTCGATAGGTTTGCCGTTCCAGGAAACATACATTCCGGCACTGTGCCTTAGGCGGCGGTGGAAACGGTCCTGGATTTTCTGCCAAGTGACAGTGTTGCCTTCAACAGTCTCAGGCAGGGCGGCATATTCCACATACATAGTGTCATAGTACTTCGGGAATGTCTTTGTCTGATAGGCCATCCTCCCGCCGCTTCCAGGCCAGAGGTCAGAAGCCCTTCCGGCCAGAACGGAACAAACCACAACCGCCAGAATCCACAACACGAACATCAGAAGTCCGGGGCGATACTTAGGCCGCTTGAGGTTGAAAAGCCATCTGATACCCACATAAAGGAAGGCAATGCAAGGAATCATCACGACAAGCACAAAAGACACTTTCAGAAGCACCCTCAACCAAGGGTTCATATCCAACAGGCTGAGTGCTCTTATGGGATTGGAGCCAAACAAGGAATCGGATCCGGCCAGCGCCCCTCCGGCAAGAAGCAGCATAAACAGGCCCATGAATATGAAAAACAAGCCCAGCAGAACTTTGGCAAGACGCCCCAGCCACCATCCGGTTGGTCTCTGCGATGAGGAGTAACTCTCTTCCGCTCCTCTGATTCCGGGGTCGGAACCCGTCATCTGGCATCTCTGGGTGTAGGTCTTAGCAGACGGAACCACAATCCAAAGGATAATATACCCAATCAAGCTTATTGTGAACAGTGACGGTAATATGTGAATCCTGAAAACGCTTGGCCACCAGAAGCCTCTGGCAAGAAAATGAAGCACCACTATAACCGCGAGGATTATCCTGAGTATGGACGGGTCAAACTTGAAATAATGGGCTATACCGCTGCACACGCCACCTATCATCCTGTCCTGTCTGTCTCTGAAAAGACGGCGTTTCGGACTCGCAGGCGCTGAATAATATCGCTGAGAATCATCTTTTGCCCCGGGTTGGAAATCTCCGGCCTGACCGCCTTCATTATCAGGCTCATCCCCAAACTGGTTTGGAGTACCCATTACAGATATCATATCCTCCACTCTTTCCAGATTGACCACGTCCTCCTTGGTGTGTTTTTCCAGAAGGAGCTCGGCGATGCGGCTTTCAATGTCATCCACAATCTCCTTTCCTCCGGGACGGGAAGAATAATAAGACTCAATTCCTCTCAAATATGTGTCCAGGCGGTTGAAACCATCCCTGTTGATGATAAAAGGAACGCCACCTATACTGACTTTCAAAACCTCTTCCATAACTAAACCTCCTTGTCCATTTCTATTCCGTTCTTGATGTAGTCCACGGTCTTTACCACCTCTGTCCAGGCTTCGTCCATAAGCTGCAGGGCTTTGCGGCCTTTTTCGGTAAGAGAATAGTACTTTCTCGGAGGACCGCTCGGGCTTTCCTCCCACCTGTAAGACAGAAGGCCCTGGTTTTTCTGGCGGGCAAGAAGAGGATAGAGGGTTCCTTCAACCACTATCATCTTGGCCGCCTTGAGTTCAGCTATCATCGGCGAGACATAAGAGTCTCCCTTGCGGAGAATGCTCAGGATACAGTACTCCAGCACTCCCTTCCTCATCTGGGCCTTTATGTTCTCGGCATTAAGATCCAGATCCTGGCTGTTTATATTGTCTTTTATCTCCATGACATTATCTTCTTCTTGTAAATCTTTCAATGTTTTCCGCTGTCAAAGGCAGGCCGTACATCTCGCATTTTTCCACCGGAGTCTTAGCCGGAGGAGCCACAATCCAGAGGATGATGTAAAGCAGCAGGCCACCGCCGATGAACAGGAACAACAATATGAATATTATCTTCAGCAGAGTGGTGTCAAAATCCAGATAGTGCCCAAGTCCGGCGCAGACACCGCCGATGAAAGCCGCGTCCACATCGCGGTAGAGTTTCTTCTTCGGCCCCGGCTGATAAGCATAACCTGCGGAATAATTGTAATAGCCGTTCGGCCCGGCCTGCCGGTTCTGCTGGTTCTGCTGGAAATTGCCGCCGCTCTGACGGGTATAGGCAGTTCCGTCAGGCATGCCAAGCTGAGCTGTGATTTCATCGATCATGGCAACGTTCACCACATTTCTCTCTGCAGAAATCTTCATGGACAGTATCTCAGCGATTCTGTCTTCAAGTTCAAACATGGTGGCTTCAGACTGCACACCAGCGGAAGATTTGCTTCTGAATGCCTCCAGGTAATCATTCAAAGCCTGGCAGGCATCTTTTTCAAGTGTAAAACCTTTGTTGCCTATAGCAACATTTACAACCTCTTTCATCTTATTGTGTCAATTATTTGATTCTTGTCGCAGAGTATTTTGTACTCACCGGTATTTTGCAATGCAAACATAATACATTTTATTAGTACTTTGTATCGCAAGGTAGTGGGGTTTTAATAAAACCTGACGCTTTTCCGGCTCTTTTTACCTAAACGTCAGGCTATTGTAAAATTGTTACGTTTTTGTTACAATTACTGCTGCGCCGGTGTTTCAGCTGGAGCTTCTGCAGGTGCTTCTGCCGGAGTTGCTTCTGCCGGAGTTGCTTCGGTCTGAGGCTGCGCGTTAATAGGGAAAGCAGGTGCTGCGTTGGCAGGAGCGCTCTTCTGAAGTTCCTTGGTAATGTCAAGGTTTCTTCTCTCCCTTGATGAGATGGCGGCAGTAGCGGCAATGCTGAAGACTATTATTATGGCAGCAAGCCACCAAGTTGACTTCTCAAGTATATCTGCGGCCTGTCTTACACCGAAAGTCTGGTTACCGGCTGTGAAATTGGAAGCAAGTCCGCCACCCTTCGAATTCTGGAGAAGGACGGCAACGGTAAGCAGTATACTTGCTATCACGATTATTGTTACAAAAATTCCGTACATATCAATCTATATTATTCTTCAAATCATTTACAAGGGCTGCAAAGTAAGCACTTTTTTGCGGATATAACAAAATTAGTTTCGAGAAAACCTCAATTGCCTTGTCATAAAAGCCCTGTTGGGCATATATGTGACCCAAGGTTTCCGTACAGAAAGCAAGATCATCAAAATTAACCTTGCCGTCTTCTGTCATAAGAGACGATGTCTTTTCCGCCCTAGGCCTGGAGGCGCTTTCTGTCTCCGCCGAGGCTTTCTCTTCAGAAGGACGGTAGAACGGGCTGGTCCTGAGTTTCAGTTCCATATCTTCTTCCGGAGCAATGCTCTTCAAGTCTTCCTTGGAAAAGAAATCTCCGCCTACAACCACAACCTTAGGCCTCTGCACAGGTTCCAGTATTTCTTCCCGCCCAACGTCTTCCGCCTCGGGCTGATGCTCTTGTTCAACTTCAACAGGAGAATTGATTCTCTCATAAAGCTGCTTCCTGGAAGAAAGGAACACCGCCGTCTGCTGGAGCTGCTGAAGGAAAGCCTCCTTGTCCAGGCTGTACAGTTTTTCCATAAGACGCTCTCTCAGGAAAGAAAACCACGGGCACTCCTTGAGAATGGCCTCCATTTCCATCACGTCCAAAGACGATATTCCTTTGTATGTGAGATTCTCTACCTCCATTCAGCTACGGTCGCATTGAAAATATCCTCTACCAAAGTCTCTATGATCTGTTCACAAAGAACATCTTGCACAGAGTCCAGAGAATTGTTTGAATCATAGTCCTGATAAGCGGCAAAAGACCTGCCGTTAGGGAAGCCTTCATCAGGATACTTGTTGTTCTTGTAAAAAATCCTGACTGTTATGGTAAGGCGGTTGCGGGCAGCAACTTCATCGGCGGTCACTGCAGTAGGTGTAACCTCGTAGCTTGTTATGTATCCTGAAACCTCAAGGTCCGCCTCGTCGTAAACCATCTCAAGCTTTGTAAGACGGCGATACTTGTCCTGAAGAGCCTGGGTAAGGTTTCCTGCAAGCGTAGGGTTTATCTGCATAGCCTTGTTCTCCAGATTGGCAACCAGAATTGTCTTGATGTCAGGCTGCAAGGATGTTCCGGAAAAAGAATAAATTCCGCATCCTGCAAGCACCATGGGCAAGAGAGCAAAAACCAGTGTTCTAAATGTCAGTTTCATGATCTTTTCTTTTTCATTTCTATGCCGTATTCCTTTATCTTGCGGTAAAGGGTTCTTTCTGATATTCCCAACTCCTCGGCTGCAGCCTTGCGGTTCCGCGGAAACTTTTTCAGGACATCCTTGATTCTTTCTTCATACATAGAACTGATAGACAAGTCTTTCTGTTCTTGTGTGGGTTCGTCCAACTTTTCCATATCAGAGGGCGTTACATCTATCACGCGGCCCTTGGCAGGAGGGTCTGAGATTACTATATTGTTCCCCGCAACTTTTTGAGGCAGGGCCCCGGCAGATACCATCTGCTTAAGGTTCTCCACATCCTGCTTGAGAGCGTAAATCATCTGGAGTATCATCTCCTTGTCATCAATGAAACCGCCGTCTGGAGAAGAAAATCCGGTCACAACCGGATGCAGGTCTTCATCCTGGAAAGGAAGATATTTTTTCAGAGCTTCTCCGTCTATCTGTCTGGACGGCTCCAGAATGGTGATCTGCTCAACGATATTCTTCAGCTGACGGATGTTCCCCGGCCATCTGTAAGACAGCAGCATAGCCTGGGCGTCTCTGGTAAGGGAAACCGGGGGCATATTGTAACGGTCTGCCGTATCTGCCGCAAACTTTCTGAACAGCAGGAAGATGTCACCTTTCCTCTCTCTGAGCGGAGGAAGGTTTATCGGTATCTGGTTGAGCCTGTAGTACAGGTCTTCCCTGAACTTCTTCGCACGGATGGCCTCCTGAAGGTTCACGTTGGTTGCGGCAATAACCCTGACATTTGTTTTCTGGACCGTGGAAGATCCGACTTTGTAGAATTCTCCGCTCTCAAGCACCCTCAAAAGCCTCTTCTGGGATTCAGCGGAAAGCTCTCCCACCTCGTCCAGGAAGATGGTACCGCCGTCTGCAACTTCAAAATATCCCTTCCTGTTTTCATTGGCTCCGGTAAAAGATCCTTTGATGTGCCCGAACAGCTCAGACTCCATCGTTCCTTCCGGGATGGCCCCGCAGTTTACGGCTATGTATTTGCCGTGCTTGCGAGGACTGCTGTTATGTATTATCTGTGGTATGGATTCTTTTCCCACACCGCTTTCTCCGACCACCAGCACAGACATATCCGTAGAAGCAACCATCTCTGCAATCTCCAGAGCACGGTTGAACTGCGGATCGTCGCCGATAAGGTCAAAACGGTTTTTCAAACTCTGCAATTCCATAAATATCTGTTCTTTTTCAACGTCTGAGGCAAAGTTAACAAAATACTGACATTTTTTCAGTATTTTTGTCTGATGGCTTGATTACAACTTGCCTGATTTTTGCAAAAAGAAAGCTTACATGAACAATATTTTGGCAATTATACCGTCGCGATACGCATCCACCAGATTTCCCGGGAAGCCTCTGGCGCTTGTCCACGGGGTGCCTATGGTGATCAGGGTGTACAACAGGGCCAGTTCTGTCTTCAGCGATGTCTGCGTTGCAACAGATGACCAAAGGATTTTTGACACCGTCCGGAAGGCTGGAGGAAAAGCGGTGATGACCTCTTCTTCTCACCGCAGCGGAACAGACCGGTGCCTTGAAGCCTTGAAAAAATACTCAGCGCAAACCGGCAAGGCTTTTGACGGTGTAGTGAACGTGCAGGGGGACGAACCTTTCATAAGTCCACTCCAGATAGAAACGCTCGCTAAGACATTGATGATGGACGGTGTAGATATTGCCACCATCGTCAAAAGAGCATCCGGTGTATCAGAGCTGCAAGACGCCAACCGCCCCAAGGTGGTGGTTAACAAGAATATGGAGGCTTTGTACTTTTCCCGCAGCATGATTCCTTTTCCAAGGGGAAGGGAACTGGACGAGGCAATGGTAAAAGAACTGCCATACTACCTCCACGTAGGACTTTACGGATACCGGAGCGCTGTGCTTGAAAAGATCTGTTCCCTGGAAGAGAGTTTCCTGGAAAAGACGGAAAAGCTTGAGCAACTCCGTTGGCTGGAGAACGGCTTGAAAATCAAGGTAGCCGAGTGCAACGAACCTTCTTTCGGGATAGACACCCCGGAAGACCTGGAGAAAATAAACAAGATGAGTATAGACGAACTTTGAACTGACGTCGGATAAATAAAAACAATAATTATATGAAGAGATTTTTCAAATACTCAATTTTGATGGCGGTTGCGGCTCTGGCTGTTTTCTGCGCCAATCCGCAGCAGATGGCCAAACTGGCCTCAATGGTCAAGACAGACTGCACCCCAAAGATTCTGGAATGTGCCGGCGGACAGATAGCTGCCACATATAAGATAAGCTTCCCGGCAAAATATTTTCTCCAGAACGCATATATGAAAATAACTCCGGAACTGGTTTACGGAGACCAGAAAGAGGTTGCCGCTGATTTCTGGATGCAAGGAGAAAAAATCCGTGACAACTACCACACTGTTCCTTTCAAGACAGCCAGCACCGTTACAAGGGATGTAGTTTTCCCTTACAAGAAAGGAATGGAGAAGGCTGAACTTCAGCTCAGGGTAACCATCTACAACGCTTCAAAGTCAAAGAGCTGGGAATACCCTATCCCGTTCAAGATCGCTGAGGGAACAATCACCACATCCCTTCTGGCCAGGACAGACGGCGTCCCTTATCTTGAAAAAGACAACTACGAGCTTGAAACCATAGAAGAAATTGAGACTCAGATTCTCTATGACGTCAACAAGTCAGAGGTGAAGGCATCCAGACTTAACACTGACGATATCAAGGCTTTTGAAAAGTTCCTCAAAGAAGCCGGCTCTGATTCCAGGGCTGACATCAAGGGCGGAAAGATCATTGGATATGCATCTCCTGAAGGCCCGGAAGACAAGAACAACAAGCTTTCCATCCAGAGAGCCAAGAGCGCAAAGGCCGCTTACGACAAGACCATCTCCAAGAACGCCAACCTGAACCTCAACATGAGCGTGGAGGAAAGGGGAGAAGACTGGGAAGGCTTCAAGAAACTGGTGGAAAAATCAGACATAGAAGACAAAGACCTCATCATCAGGGTACTCTCCATGTATTCGGATCCTGTTGTCAGAGAAAGGGAAATCAGGAACATGTCCCAGGTATTCCAGACCCTCAACAGCAAAGTCCTCCCTCAACTCAGGCGCAGCCGCATAGTGGCTGAGGTAAACCGCAAGAACTATTCGGATGAAGAACTCCGCCAGATGATTGAGGTTGACGACAACCGCCTTACAGAAGAGGCTCTGCTTTATGCCGCCAATCTTTTTGACGACAATTCCAAGAAAGAATCCATCTTGAAGAAAGCTGCAAACAAGTTCAACAGCTGGAGAGCCTGCAACAACCTGGCAGCCCTGGCTATCCAGAACAAAAAGCCGGAGGAAGCAAAGCGCTGGCTGGACAAGATCCAGAACAAGACAGCCGGATATTACAACAATCTGGGAGCCATTGAGATGCAGAAAGGAAACGCAGACCAGGCCGCTGAATATTTCTATATGGCAAAGGGAGAAAACGGAGAATTGATTGACGCAGCCAAGGAGAACCTCGGAGCTCTTCTTATCCAGGACGGAGACTATGACGGAGCTTTGGAAATCCTGGACGGGGTTGACGGCTTCCATCACGGACTGGCCCTTATCCTCAAAGGAAGAAACGACGACGCCCTCAAGGTTCTCAAGAAAGAAAACGACCCGGACGAATCTTATCTCAGAGCCATCATAGCCGCAAGAAAGGGAGATGTGACAACCTGTGAAAACGAACTCGTGAAATCTTTCGAGAAAAAGGTTTACGAAGACAGGATAGACAATGACATCGAGTTTGCCCCTCTTCAGTAGAACAAGTCAAGATGAACGATCCGCATAGAGTGAAGCTCGTCCTTTTTTCCGACACGTTCCCGTTCGGAATGGGCGAGTCTTTTCTCGCTGACGAAATACCTTATCTTGCCAAAGCTTTCCACAGGATAACGGTGTTCCCGCTTTATCGCCCAGAAGGAAGAAAGCGTAAACTTCCTGAAAATGTAGATGTTGCAACACCCCTTCTTCCCTGTGACCATAAAGACGCCGTCCAATTGACCAAGCAAGGCTTGCTCAATACGGCTCCTTTATTCTTTGCAGCAAAAGAATTCTTCCGGGCACTCTTGGGTTTTGGCATAAAGCTGGAGGTAAAACCGGGGGTAAAGGCCAGCCCTGTACACAAGAAGGCTCACATAGGGCAAAGACTCAGGATATTCTTCAACTACTTCCTGATGCTCAGGACCATCCTCGGCAGAAAGAAACTGATGGAAGAACTCGTCAGGGAATGTTCCTTTGCGGACAAGATCTACTTCTACTGGGGAGACAAGAGCGCAATGCTCATACCTTTCCTGAAAAAACTCATAGCCCCAAATGTGGAAACGATGCCGATGTTCTGCGTAAGGTTCCACGGGTCAGATCTTTATGAGGGGGCCAAAGGCTATCTCCCATTCAGGAATAAAATATTTTCCTCCACCGATTATGCCATCCCCGTTTCCTATAACGGGATGAACTATATCAAGCATAACTACAACCCATGCCCTAAGATAATGGAGGTCTGGCATCTGGGGTCTCTTCATCACGACGAGAATTTTGCAAACTTTAGTCCGGAACAGACATCGCCCAGGACATTCAGCATTGTAAGTTGTGCAAATGTAAATCCCCTGAAGAGGGTGGATATGACCGTCAAGGCCCTGCATCTGCTCTCCATAGACAAGGAGGCTGCTGTAAAAATCCGGAACCGTGGTTTTGACAAGATTACCTACACCCATATCGGCGGAGGCAAGAAACTCCCGGCAGTCAGGGAAATGGCAGAAGAGATGAACTCCGCACGCAAGGAGATAGAAACAAAGTTCATTTTCAACGGATCCATGACCCATACCCAGATAATGGATTTCTACAAGGAAAATGGGGCGGACCTCTTTGTCCTGGCCAGCAAGTCTGAGGGTATTCCAGTCTCCATAATGGAAGCCATGAGCTTTGGCATACCGGTGATAGCCACCAATGTAGGAGGAGTGAGCGAACTCTTCCGCAACTGTCCGGTCGGTTACATCATAGATGCAGACTTAACAGCAGAAGACCTCAAGAACCAGATTTTGGAATACATCCTTCTTCCTGAAAACATCCACAGCCAGATGAAAAGAAACTGCTATGAAAACTGGAAGGAAGAATGGGATGCCCAGACAAACTACACCCGCTTTGCCGAAGAACTCCTCGGCGTATAGTCAAAACACAGAAATCCCATGAAAAAGAGTTTTATCCTTGCCGCAATTATACTGCTCTGCGCCCCGGCATTTGCCCAGAACAAGATGTTTGACATAAAGTATTACGGGCATGTGTATGTTCCGTCAAAAGTCAACGGCCAGGATGCCTTGCTGATATTCGACACGGGCGCTCCATATACTTGTCTGGACAGCATTTACCACACTCAAGCAAATTACCGGCGATGCCGCTGACGGCCTTATGGGAATCTCCGATTTGGGCGGAGTGGTTATCGCGATTCAAATGCTGAAAAAGCCGGCCTGAAAAACGGAGACCACATCCTCTCAGTCAATGGCAAAGACGTGAAAACCATCTCAATGGACGAGCATCAGGCTTTCTTCAAGAACCTGAAACCCGTTACTCTGGAAATAGAAAGAGACGGCACAAAAAGCACCGTCTCCTTCAGTTTCGATGATCCTAAAATTTGACCGAGCCTATCAAAGCTTCTTCCTCCTTCTCATATTGTTTGATGAAGGCTTCCGCATTGTTTTCCAAGTCTTTTGGAAGCGCTGCAAGAAGTTCCGCATAGCATGCTGCAAGGTCATTGTTATTCTCGCTCTCCCACTTCTCGCGCCTAAGCCTCAGCACTGTTTCCAAATCTTCTGCAGACGGACCTCTCTTTACTTTACGTGTTACAATATGATAAAGATGGTACTTGTACATGGATTTAATTCCCTCAACACCTTCTTCTTCTCCGGCAAAAGAGTGCCACAGCCAATTATTTATCTGGATGCCGCGCTCTGCAATCAGCACATCCCTCTCCCGCTCTATTTTCTCAGATTTTATCTCATCCAGAAGCCTGTCGCAGAGATTTTCCATCTCGCGAATTTTCAAATCGCGATAATGGATTGGGGATATTTTTATTAATTTTTCAAACTCGGAGAAATATTCGTCAACATCAAGTTTTGGTTTAATCTCTGTCTTCTTGACTGTTCCGTTTTCAGCAGTCATAACTGTTGTCTGAGAAAACTCCCAATAGCTGAAATTATAATTGAAATCCTCGTCAACAAGAGCATTACAGCCATAAAAGAGCACAATGTCCTCCCATTCCAGCCAGTCGGAGAAAAATCCTCCGCACTCAATTTCCCAAAGCTCGAAAACCGCAACATAACCGTCTCCGTTTTCTTCAACATCCACCAGAGTTATCCCTTCTGAGGTTTCATCAGGATCGTCTTCGCTCCAGTGTTCAGACTCTTTCTCCTTTTCGTATGCCAAGCGCTTCTCTTTAAGAGCGGCATCATTCATCCCCTCCTCATCCAAAAGGTCGTGCAGCGCTATTATAAGGCAGTCCTTGCCGTTTTCCGCCTTGATTTTTTTCTTGATGGTATCAATGTCATCTCCTTCAACTATAACATTTCCTGTTCCCGCATTGCGTATTGCGGCATTCAGTATCCTGATCATGACATCCTTGCCACCCGACAGGTATGTGTAAGTGCAGTATTGTATCTGGCTCATAGTAAAGTGTATTATCTTTTAGAATGGCACGTCTTCTTCATCGAACTCGGGCTTATCGTCCTCGTTCTCTGATGTGTTTTCCTTGTTCTCCAGCCTCCTCTGTGCGCGAAGGCGTCTGCCCTCTTCATCGCACAAGTCGAAGTATTCTTGCATTTCTGCGTCTCTCTTATCCAGCTCTTCTCCGCAAGGGCAGTCCTTAAAAGCATCTTCCATAATGTAGACATTGGGAGGAAGGACCACACTTTTCAGACTCGTGCAGCCTGAAAACGCCAAATCGTGTATAACTTCAACAGAATCAGGTATTGTAATGCTTGTAAGGTTCTTGCAGCTGCCAAACGCCCCCTCGCCTATTTCCTTTACCGTATCTGGTATTGTTACACTAAATAGTTTCTGGCAACACAAGAAAGCGTAATCCTCGATACGAGTAGTCCCTTGAGGAATATCAGCATGGCCCTTTTCGTCAATCCACTTATCGTCTTCCGCTTCCGGATTTGTTCGTTCTTTACGCTTCTGTTCACAATATTCATTGAATCTATTTATAAGCTCCTCATAACACTCTGCGAATTTATCATTAACGCCTTTCCATTTTTCTACCCTGACTTTGAGTACATTAAGGATGTCCTCATTTGATATGGCATCTGGGTCGTCGAACTCGTCGGGGTCTATAAGCACTTCTTTAAGCAATCCGTCATAAACCCCCTTAATGGCCTTGACACCATCTTCTTCCCAAGATGCGAAACGGCTCCACACCGTGCGGTTAAGCTTAATATGACGCTCTTCCTCAAGATGTAGCCTCTCCTTCTCGTCTTCCCGTTCCTTCAGATACCTTGCCCGGATAGGACGATATCTCTCGGGATAAAGCTCGACCAACTTGTCCATAAATTCGTCGTATTCCTTTTCGGTTCTGCCTGATTCAAGGCGAGTCTCCTTTATACCGCCATCTGCTGGTTCATAAATAACTGCCAGCTCAAACCTTATAAACTCTCCGTTCCTGATATAGTTGTCATCTACAAAAACACGGCAATTATAGACGCGGGCTATATCTTTCCAATCCGCCCAGTCTATACAAGTCAAATATGACTCGGCTTCTCCTTGGTACTCAGAAAACTTTACCTGATACGAATCAGCGCCATATTCTTCAACCCGGACCAGCTCCACACTTCTTTCATAATCCGACTCTCCGCTAGCATCTCCCAAGCTTTCATATTCCTCTTCTTCTGTCTCGAACTTAAGCTCTCCAGCCCTATAGGCCTCCCTCCTTTTTAGCAAGTCCTGGACAGCCTGCCACTTTTCTTTCAACACTGGATCTTTCAAGCAATCTTCGTCAAAAAGCTCAGCGAAAGTAACCTTCATGCCGGGCTTTCCGTCCTTGCCCACAAGTTTGCGGTTAATGGTTTCGATGTCATCACCATCCACAATAAGATTTCCCGCGCCCTCCTGGCGTATGGCCTCGTTAAGCATTCTTGTGACATTAGCCTTTGGCCCTATTACCGCTATGTAAAAAATATCTGCTTCTACGCTCATACTATATGTCTTTAAGTCTATTGCTCCAAAACAAAAATAACTATTTATCTTTTAGAAACTCCAAGAATTCATCAATGGTCATCAGGCGTTCCAGCGCATCTAAAAAACCGTCAAAGCCTTCATCTTCAAATGCTCCGTTGTCCGTATAATAATCTTCCATATTAACAGTGGTGCCATCTTTGGTCAACGAGCATACCTGCTGTATGTCATCCTCACCTCCGACAATGCCGTCAAACAGCATCATGCCATCGAAAAGCACCTTGCCAGACACTATCTCTTCCGGCAATTTATCCACAACCTCAGCCATTTCTCCGCTTAAGTTGGAGAAGAATACCTTATCCATTATGGATGCCTTGATCTCTTTTGTGAATTCTTCCTGTGTCATATTCTTAATGCCCTTAATCATCGTTCTTTACAAGGTTCATGATGCAGACCCAGAGCAGGAGCAAGAGGAAAGGAATCCAGAGGATGCTCTCCCAGACGGGCCTTGAGTGCTTCACCAGAGCCGCAATGTTGTAGTAGAGGCCATAGACTGTAAGCGGGATACACAACAGGAATGTAATGCCTTCCAGGATGCCCTTCCAATTATCCTTACGGGTTCTCCAGATATATCTTCTGGCTGCCCGGCGTTCCTCTTTCTCGGTCAGCACGCCGTGCGGCTCGTAATCATATTCGCCAAAGGAGCTTGTGTAGCAGCCGAGGCTCTCGTTCTCGTCATCCGGATCGCAGAAGACGCTCCCGTCGCCATTCAGGTCGAAGTTCAGATAAAGCCCGGCGCCGGCCAGATAAACCTTGGTGTCCTTGTCATATTCGCTAAGATCATCGAGAAGTTCCCGCACGCAATAGTACCCCTCGCTCCACTCAATGTCTTCGAGATAGATGCAAAGGTCGCCGTCTTTATCAAGCTCCGTTCCCACAACGCAAAAAGAGGTGTCGTCATCATCAGACAACCATACTTCTATATCGTATTCTCCGCGCTTCTTCTCGTGTTTCTTGAGTTCTTTTTGCAGCTTGCCTGCGGTAACAAGTTTTATGTTCTCTGTAGTTTTCATTTCTATAATTTTCTATTTTGTTTCTCCACAGAGCAGACTCACGATTTTGAAGTCCCTTTCCCAATCTCCATCAAGAATCTTTTCCCAAGTAGTTCCAAGGGTGGATTTGAAAGTCAGATTCTCGTTCAGTGTGCCATTCATCGCCTCATTTGCCAGCCACATCATATAAGACCAGCGCGCCTTTATATACTCACTGAATTCGCGGTCGTCTTTTTCAGTCCATTCAAAAGTATAGGCCCCTTCTTCAGAGCAGTTCCAATAATTCTCAAGGCACGGAGCTATCACGGCTGATTCAACTAAAGCGATGCCTGCCTCTGTATATCCTTCGAATTGGCGGTTGCATTCAATCCCGTCAAAAATACTGGACTCGCCATCGAGGTGTTTCCGTATCTGAGGTAGCATCACATCCCAAATTCGTGTATCGTCCCCCAACTCTTCGAGAGAAATCTTGTCAATATTATCCTTTATGATTTTCATCTATCTTCTTTTATTCACTACTGTTAATACTGATGTTTCTGCTTATCGTTACCTATTTGCATAGAAAAATCATTGCTTTGAGGCAGAATGCTTTTCAATAAGGTATTTTGTCTCTGCTATAAGATATGCCGGGTCATCATAAGGATCTTTAAACGTTTCATCAATAATCTCTGCTGCAGTTATATTCTCAAGAGAATACATTTTGCCCTCGAAGCCCTCGGAAGGCAAATCTTCTACTTCCCATCCGTTTACGGACGAACATAGTTTTTAGGGGCCACAACCAATGTCTTTAGTTCAGCGCCGGGAGATTCAATGTATGTGATCTTTACCTTGTGGCATATTCTTTTGGCTTCCCATATAAGGTCCAACCACTCCTTGCCCTTGTGGAATCTTGGATCGGTGGTGTACATTTCCGGACCGTTTGGCCCGTCAAAAATATTCATGCAAGGGATATCCTGGATCTTTGCCAGTTTCTTTTTAGCCATATGAATGTGTTATTGACTTGGTTTTAGTCTTTTTCCAGAGGCTCCCACTGGACGCCGCCGGAGATTAGTGAATTGTAGAATGCTTTGTCCGTCAAGTATGTGCGACCGTCAAAGGTCTGTGTCTGAGGCTCTGCGCTTTCGGGAAGGTCGACAACCGCAAAGCGCTGGCTGGCATAATCCATCTCCTCTGCCGGACTGTAGGTGTCTCCTTCCCAGTCCGTCAGGTCCAGATATCTGGCAGTATCACGGAAGGCTTCGAACAGCAGATCTTTTACAATCTTGCGGGCATCAACATCAGATTCTGCGGAAACAATAGCACCGTAAAGACTCCAAGGAGACTTTGGCTGTGGCTTTTCTACAAGGACCACGCGATACTTCTTCTTTCTTCCGATCATAACCGTATCATCAGTAATGAACTTATAAGGATTGGACGCACAATTCTCCCTTTCCAGCAACTTATAGTCTTTCCAATACGTTGCCTCCTTGTAAGTCGCGAGCGACCCGATTGGCACATATACTTGAGTGCTTCCAGGGAATGGCTGGGATCCAACCTCTATAGGACTCTCCCAAGGAACCTCGACTTCGGCGACTGCCGACCAGTCAAAAGCCCCGTCTTCAATAAATTTCAGAGACTTCGGAAAATGAACATACTTTAGATTCTTGCAACCATTGAATGCTTCGTACCAAATGAACTTGAGGGATTCCGGGAAGATGACACTTTCCAGATTTTTACACCCGCGCATCGCCGCTTCAGCAATTGCTGTTGTACCTTCACGAACTTCAAGGCACGCATGATCCGGCACATTCCCGCTATATCCGCACAAGACATTGCCGACGTATATAGGTCCCTCCTTCATCAAATTCATTGCCGTATTGTTCAGTGCGTAGAGACCAACAAATTCCAGAGATGACGGCCGTCCGAGATCCACCAGATTCTTGCAATTCTCGAATGCTGACCTCCCGATTCTTCGCACTGAGTCTGGGAGAGGTAGGTGCTGCAGAAATTCACAATACTCGAAAGCACTTTCACCTATAGTTGTGACATTGGGACCAAACCGCACCTTCCTCAATCTCCAGCACCCTTTGAACAGATTCTCAGCGATTTCGGTCACCGCATCCGGTAACTCTATGGACCTGAGCGCTTCACAGCCATAGAAAGCTTCAACCCCAATCGTGGTGACCGTAGACGGGATTTCAATTGAGCGCAATGATTTGCAGCCGGAAAATGCGCAATCCGGTATTGTCGAAAAAGTGTCTGGTATGCGAACACTTGTCAGACGCTTGCAATTGGAAAAATCCAGATTGTTTACTGCAAAGGTCCGCCCTCCGTGACTGATTGAAGAAGGAATATTCAACTCACCTTCCCAATCTTTAGCACTGACCGTACAATCATTGATGTTGGTGATATAATTAGCTATGCAATAATGCAGACCACCATCATCAAATTCCTCGCTTTCAAACGCGTCGGGGGCAACATGCTTAGTGCTGTCCGGCAGCGTTATTGACTTTAAGTTCGGACAATCCAAGAATGCATATCCTTTAATCTCTTCCAAATCTTCGGGCATCTGCACCTGTTCCAGCGCTTTGCATTGGCTGAATGTGGATTCGGAAATGACTTTCAAATGGGCAGGCAACTTCACCGAGCGCAGAGAAGAGCAACCGCGAAAGGCGCGATCGCCGATGGAAACAATGGAATCCGGAAAATTCAATTCACCCAACTGGTCACAACTCGAAAACGCATACCAATCTATCGTTGTCAATGTCTTTGGCAAATCAAGTTTATCCACACGGCATGAGCTAAAGGCACTACTGCCGATTTCCCGCAGGCCTTCGGAAAAGTGAATTTTGCCGATGTTCCAACACCGTCCGAAGGCTTCGCGGCTAATTTTGATCAAAGAAGATGGCAGAGTCAATTCTTCTATCTGGCTCCATTCGCAGAAAGCATATTCCCCTATTTCGGTTACCCCCTCTGCAATCACAAGATGTTTTATCGGAAGCTTGGCAACGTCAATTCCCCACCAAAAACTGCCGCTTGGAAAATTTTCACTCAAATCGCCGGAAACGACGCAAACGCCGTCGGCAGAAAGCGAGAACGAGACATCCATCCAGTTCAGTTTCCCTTCCAGCACGGGTGCGTCTGCCGGACGATTGTGCCGGAATCGGGCCGGTTTGTGATCATCAGCCAGACGAGAATAACGGAACATCGGGAAGAAAGACTCCACCTTGTCCACATTCCAGCCGCTAATATCCCCGCTGAATTTGCTGCTTCTGAACATATCCGTCATGTCTTTCACGTTGCTGACATCCCATTTGCTGATATCGCCGTCGAAATCGCTGCCATTAAACATGTCCGACATGTCCGTTACGTTGCTGACATCCCATTCGCTGATATCGCCGTTGAATGTCTTGAACTTGCTGAAAAGCTCCCGCATGTTCTTGATTGCAGACGTATCTATACAATTCAGGTCCGCACGGTAGCCCTGACGCTTTATCTCCTCACGGATAGCAGTAATGAGCGCTGTCTTAGTTTTTGGAGTATGTTTGATTTCGTACGTAGCCATCTTATCTGTTCATATATTGTTCGTACTTCGAGCGGTTCTTTTCCAGCGCAAAAGGCAGGTTCAGTTTCAATCCTTTATCACCAGCAAAAGCGGTGTCTGCAATCTCTTTGACGCCGATGCAGTCGATTTCCTTGAGGGCAGCACAACCCGCAAAGCACCAACGGCCTAACTTGTCAATATGTCCGTCAAGTTCCACGCTTACCAACTTGGTACAACCGGAGAATGCATCGTCACCGATTGTTTTCACCCCATCCGGAACAAAGACCGACGTGAGCTCCGTGCAGCCCCAGCAAGAGCACATTCCTATTTCTGAAACTCCCTCTGGTATCTGAAGATGGCCTTCAAAGGCAGGCGGACAGAATCTCAGCCTGAGACCCCACGAGGTCTTGATATACAGAAGGCCGTCAATCACGGCATACAATTCATTCTCGCCATCCAGTTCAAATGCCTTGAGTTTCGAGCCATAGAAAGGAGTTTTGCCGTCCCACGTATGCTGCGTTACAAAACGAGCATTCGGAGGAAGCACGAACCGTTCGATGGCAGTGTAAGCAAATGACTCAACGCCAATCTTCTTAAGGTTCTTGCCAAGGCGCACTTCGCGCAGAGAACTGCAATTAGCAAAAGCTCGTTTCTCTATTGCAATGGTGCTGTCCGGGAAGACAATCTCTTCAATAAATGGCTGGCCACAGAAGGCTTCTTCTGCGATTTGCTGTACACCATCGGGGATTATATATTCCTTGACAACACGCCCGCGAGGGAAGGAAAGTAAAACAGTTTTTTGCTTGTTGAAAAGTACGCCATCTTCCGACGAGAATTTAGCATTTGCATCATCCACAACCACTTCTTGCAAATTCTCGATTTTTGCGATATCGAACTTCATAATAGTAGCTGGGAGTTCAAGCCGTTTCAGGGAAGGGAACTGCCTAAAAGATGATTCGCACTTGCTTACTTCATATATGAAGCCACCATGCTCGACCCTGGCCGGAATTTTAAGCGTTGTGATGCCCGCGAAGGCTTTCTCGTTTTCGGCATCCTCAGGAAAATCGATCACAGCGAGCAGAGCATCCCCCTTCCTGTCGAACCCCCTATATGGGTCGTAGCAAATACCGTCCTGGACAAATGCTTTCTGCCCCCAAGGAAAAAACTCTTTCGGAAGAGACTTAAGATCGAGATCGAAATACTTTCCCTTCGCAAAGGTGACGGAAGAAATGTTGGTACAGCCGCAGAACGCATTACTGGACACGTCTTCTATAGAATCTGTAAACACAAGACTTTTCAATGCCGTACAGTTCTCGAAAGCCCTGTTCCAGATGGATCTAAGACCGGCGCCCCAGGTAATGTTTTCAAGATTAAGACAGTTCGCAAATGCTCCGTTAGGTATATGTGTCACTTTGTCCGACAGGACTACCGACTTCAACCTCTGGCAATTAGAAAAGGCCCCATCAGCAATGGACTCTACGAATTCAGGGAAATTGAAGCGCTCCCCTGGATGGGACGGCGGATAATATAGCAATTTTGTATACACGCCTTTCTCTCGCCAGCCGAATGGATCCTGCCCATACAAAACTCCATCCAAAGAGCGATAATAGGGGTTATCCTCGGCAACTGTCACACGTTCAACTTTATGACTCCCGCTGATTGAAGGAATATAGGTAACCGTTTTGGGCACGACCACTTCTGTCAGTTCCGGGCAATTGTCGAAAGCATGGCCATTAATCTCGGTCACAGAAAGTTTTCTGCGATGATAACTTACGGCTTCCGGTATGCTCACCTTTCCCTCATACGAACCGCCTTTCAGTGGAAGCACTTTCAGCACGGACACAGTCTTCTCTTTTCCGTCGATCTCCACATAATCCTTGGAAACCTCATAACGAACGCCGGCATATATGAACACGCCATCGCCTTCCTCAATGACATCTCCCACCTTCCACACGGTCTCGGCAACAGGAACAACGACTTCCTCTCCGGGCATACCATAAGCGATTTTCTCCGGGAACTCCGTCTTCTTGTAGATTCCGTGCCAGTAGTTGTTCTTCTCTGCGCCATTGGTGAGCCACTCTTTGAAATTGCTGAAGGCCCGGCGGACCTGCTCCTCACCGATGCTGTCATGATCGGACTTGTACACCACGCCGCCCGTCCCGATAGACGAATCAGTATAGCGGTCATCGGCATATTTCCCATAGTAGGCATGCTTACTATTGACCACAACCTCAAAGTAATAGTTCTCACCGATAGCGGAAATGTCTTCATACACATCCCAACTGCCGTTGAACCGGTTGATACTGATATGTTCCTCACTTGCACCAAGGAAAGTGATGGTTACCGTGTCTCCGGTCTTGATCTTCTTTTGAGCGGTGCGCCTCTTCCCGGTATCCCAGTTCTTGGCACCCTCGTATGTGTATGTTTCAGAAAGAGTTATCATAATAATCTCTGTCTTTTGTTAAACGTTTATTGGTCATCATCCCCCGTATTATAAACAAACCCCGGACGGAAGGCGATGATGTCTTCTTAGCGATTAAATTTAGCATATTTTTTCTCTCTCTACAAATACTACTCGTTGGACCGAGATATTCCAAATCTTAAACCTTCTATTATCTGTCTTTTTTTCTACTATTTATACTCACAAAATATTCTATCGTTACCATATTTGAAAAAAAGTAAATTTGTATTCACAAACCATTTCGAGATGAGTGACTATGGAGAATCAAAAATACACCTGTATGGAATGTGTCTCCTGGACCCAGGGAGACTACTGGGCGTCCAGCGGGAGACCTGATGTCCTGATTGAGTCAGAAGGCTGATGTCATCTGGGGTCGACCAAGTGTAAGAAGTGGAGCTGGCATCCTGTCTGTAAGCACTTTGTCAAGAGACCGTCAAGAAGAAAGGTCTTTACAGAAGAAGAAAAGAAGAAGATTATAGAAGATGGAATAAAAGCCTCTAAACAGTTGCTGGAACTGATTAAAAGCCGTGGGAAGAATATAATTAAAGAACATTAGTCAAGATAATGTTCTTTAATTCCACTCTTTTGTGATTAACGAAGAATACTTTCTTCCAGTCAAATCAAATATTGCCATATTTTAGTTCGTTTCTGCTTATTTAACTTTCTTAGGATATACCGCCAACATTCTCTTGGAGAGGTCTTTGTCCTGCCCAAATAACTTGAACAGATAGGCTCCTCGTGCATAGCATTCTAGTGCACCCTTTTTCTTTTCGACGTGGCGGATCGCCCATTCGAGCTCCTCCTCTGAAGCATGATTGACCTCTGGTATTGAGCAATCTAGTGCACCCTTTTTCTTTTCGACGTGGCGGATCGCCCATTCGAGCTCCCACTCTGAAGCATGATTGACCTCTGGTATTGACTCCTCTTTTGGTGTTGTATTGACAAGCTGGTCCAAAAGAAGAAGAGCGCCGAACTCTGCAAGACCCTCTTCTATCTCGTCATCGTATTCGTAGCTATCATTCCCGCTCTTCACTTCATCGTCCCAGTTATTACGGTCAAAGAAAGCGTGCATTAATTCGTGAAGATAGACATACCGTGTTACGGTAAGATATGATCTTCTGTTGATTTCCGGGGTGTTTTCTTCGCTGGTGCAGTCCTTGATGTTGTTAATATAAAGAATTATTTTACCTTCCTTATACTCTCCGAGAACACGGCTAGCCTCTAATACCGTAACCGGATACTTGTCCCAATCATCCTCTTTTTCTGGCAGAAACCCGCGCTCGTCAAATAACTCCAAGTATGTCTTCCGCTTCTCTGACAATACAACCTGTTGTCCAACTCCTTTCTCTATAGACAAAATTTCGCAAGACAGATCATGATAAAAAGCATATTCATAGTAGAGCGCCGCTAAAAGTATCTTAATTGCGATTAACTCATCTTCTGGCAAATTAGTATAGTCGGTTATCATTAACCTGTCTTCTTCTCTGATTATTTCCCCAGAACTCCTATCCTCTATGTCAGCCCAAATACTCATAATATCAAACAATTACAATCTAACTTTTCTTCTGCTAATAGCACTTCCCAATAATCGAAGATGTTCTTTAGTCTATATCTCATTATCTACACAGAATACTGAGAAATTTCTGTATCGTTACCCTATGTTGCTGCTCATGACAAGAAAAGCATTTGTCTTAGTCTATTTTGCTTCCTTTGCAAAAGGACATTTAAAGTTAGTTAAAAAAGCATTTATTATATCGACTTTATCAAATTTGCCTTTGTAGGAAATAACTGTTCCTTCCTTTAAGATTCATCTTCATCAGCCCCAGTATCATAAACAAAGCCAGGACGGAAGGCGATAACATCCTCTTCTCCATCTTTAGCCTTGAAGAATATGCCTGTTTTCAATTCCGCTATCGTGTGATAGATTTGATAATGGAAGACAGTGTCTTCATCAACAACTTTATCAAAGAAATGCTTGATTATCACTTCGCTTGCCGAAAAGTCTTCCGGGTCTGTCTTAAGGAGATCAGAAACCGTAAAGAAATCAGAGCTGGTGTCTGAATACCGACACAAAACTATCGCAGGATTACAGTTTTCTTCGTCATCTTCATCCATATCGTTGATGTAGTAGTACTTCCCGTTATCCAGTTTGCAGGCCACCTTCCAGTCTGAGCACTTGGCGGCAAAAGGCTTGAGTTCCTCAATGAAATGTGCAAGCGCAACCCCATTCAAGCTCATCACTTTTGTCTTGCGGGGATACTCCGTGTCCTCCAGTAACCACTGTTGGTTGATTCGGATCTCTTCGAGATTTTCGCATCCGGCAAAAGCCTTTACTCCAATCTCTATTACACTGTCAGGTATTTCAACGCTAGTTAAACCGGTGCAACCATTAAAAGCATTCTCATCTATGGCAGAAACTCCGTCTGGTATCACGGCCTTGCCGTTTTCATCGATTAATTCTTTCCAATTCATAGGAATTTTTATAGGTGTTCTATTTGTAAATATAACGAATTATTCGTTAAGTGCGGTTTGGGCAGCCAATTACTTTGTCTTCTCGGTTGAGTCCTTGGTAATGGTCTCTATCTTGTAAATAGCGCTGAGCTTGGCCGCATCCACCATAATATTCACGATTACCTCTTCATAATTAAGAACAACCTCCTTGACATCCAGAAGATTAGACGGAATATCCCGCTTTTCCGGCCGCTGGAGTACCCTGCGGTAGTATCCGGCAGCGTAATACTGGTATCTGACGTCCCCGCAAACATGACCGCTGCTCTTGAGATACGCGAACAGGGCGGTTTCCATTTCATTCTTTACCTTTATTTCAAGGAGCTCGCGAGCCTGGCCCTGCGGCATGCCTTCTTTCATAAGGCCAAACGCGTAGTTTACGTATCCTTCTCGCTTGTCAAGAAGAAGCTCCAGCGCTTTTGCAGCGTACTTTTCTTTGTCAATATATCTGATTGTTGCCATTGCTTTGCTGTATTTTCAATAATATATACTGCTTCTTTTCGCTATTGTTACCTTACAGCGGGGAAAAAGAAAGACACGCTAGAGATCCCCCTAACGTGTCTTTTGTCAACACAGCATCAATTATAAATAGTTCTAATCTTCCGTGATTATCTTCACCTTTTTACCCAAAGCTGCGCACTTTAGCAAATCAGGGTTCTTGATGCGGATGCTGGTCAAGCCCGTACAGCCATCAAAAGCAGCATCGCCAATCTTGGTTACACTGCTTGGTATTTCAATGCTGGTCAGGCCAATGCAACCAGAGAAAGCATTATCGTCTATCCTTGTAACACTGCCTGGTATTGTAATGCCCGTCAAACCCGTGCAACCGCTGAAAGCCCTCATTCCAATAACCGTTACCGTTTCTGGAATACGAGAATTAAGACATCCAGATATAAGGGTGTTGGTTTTAGTCTCTATAATGGCGTTACAATCGTCACGGGAATCATATCTCTTGTTTTCTTTTGATACAGCGATGCTTGTCAGGCCAAAGCAGGCAGAAAAAGCAGCATAGCCAATCTCGGTCACGCTGCCCGGAATTGTAATGCTAGTCAAACCCGTGCAGGCACAGAAAGCATCATCGCCAATCATTTTCACACTATTTGGTATTTCAACACTCGTTACGCCCGAGCAATCCCAAAAGGCGCCATCACCAATCTCTGTCACGCCATCAGCAATAATAACACTGGTCAGACCCGTGCAACCAAGAAAAGCATTGCGAAGCCCTGTCACACTGCCCGGAATTGTAATGCTGGTCAGGCCAGTGCAAAAAGAAAAAGCCTGATTGTATATCTTTGTCACACCCTCCGGTATTTCAATGCTGGTCAGGTCTGTGCAACCTTCGAAAGCGTGATAGCCAATCTCCTTTACACCGACAGGAATTGTTGACGTCTTGCAGCCAAGTATCAGTTCTTTGCCATCTTTGCTTAGCAGGCAGTTGTTTGATGAGCTAAACTTCTTGTTATCCTTGGATACGCTGATGCTGGACAGACTCGTACAGCCCTCAAAAACAGAAACATCAGGAATATCTTCAACACTGTCCGGAATATCAATACTGGACAACCCGGCGCAGTCTTTAAAGGCATTCCATTCGATTTTTTTCACACCTTGCGGTATTACGGAAGTGTTGCATCCGCGAATAAGAGTCGTGCCGTCTTTGCTCAGAAGACAGTTATTTGAAGAGCTGTAAGCTAGATTGTCTGGAGACACGCTAATGCTTTCTACGGACGAGCAGCCGAAAAAGGCATTAGAGCCTATCTCTATTACGCTGTCAGGAATTTCTATGCTCGTTATACCCGAACATTCCCCAAAGGCCATCTGGCCAATCTTTGTCACACTGTTTGGTATCTTAATGCTTGTCAGGCCGACGCAACACCAGAAAGCAAAATCGCCTATTTCTTTCACACTGCCAGGAATTTCTACGCCAGTCAGGCCAGTGCAGCCAGAGAAGGCTTCTTCCCCAATTGTCTCGACACTACTTGGTATTACAATGCCGGTCAGATCCGTGCATTCACTAAAGGCAAATTTCTCTATGGCCGAAACTCCGTCTGGAATCACGGCTTTGCCGTTTTCATCGATTAATTCTTTCCAATTCATAGGGATTTTTATAGGTGTTCTATTTGTAAATATAACGAATTATTCGTTAAGTGCGGTTTGAGCAGCCAATTACTTTTTGTTCTCATTTGCCTCTTTGGTAATGGTCTCTATCTTGTGTATGGTGCTGAGCTTGGCCGCATCCACCATAATATTCACGATCACCTCTTCGTAATTAGGAGTAACCTCCTTGACATCCAGAAGATTAGACGGGACATCTCGCTTTTCCGGCCGCTGGAGTACCCTGCGGTAGTATCCACCGGCGTAATACTGGTATCTGACGTCCCCGCAAACATGGCCGCTGCTCTTGAGGTACTCGAACAGGGCGGTTTCCATTTCATTCTTTACCTTTTTTTCAAGGAGCTCGCGAGCCTGGCCCTGCGGCATGCCTTCTTTCATAAGGCCAAACGCGTAGTTTACGTATCCTTCTCGCTTGTCAAGAAGAAGCTCCAGCGCTTTTGCAGCGTACTTTTCTTTGTCAATATATCTGATTGTTGCCATTGCTTTGCTGTATTTTCAATAATATATACTGCTTCTTTTCGCTATTGTTACCTTACAGCGGGGAAAAAGAAAGACACGCTAGAGATCCCCCTAACGTGTCATTTGTCAACACCGCATCAATTATAAATCGTCCTAATCTTCAGTGATTATCTTCACCTTTTTACCCAAATCTGCGCGCTTTAGCAAATCAGGGTTCTTGATGCGGATGCTGGTCAGACGAGTGCAGCCAGAGAACGCCCAATCGCCAATCTTTGTCACGCTGGTTGGTATTTCTAAGCTGGTCAGTTTATTGCAACCTTCAAAAGCAAAGTTATCAATCTCTTTCACACTATTTGGTATTTCAATGCTGGTCAGACCCGTGCAGTCACAGAAAGCTTCTTCCCCAATCCTTGTCACTTTGCTTGGTATTACTATGCTGGTTAGACCCGTGCAGCCAGAGAAGGCACAATAGCTAATCTCTGTCACGCCGTTAGGTATCTCAATGCTGGTCAAGCCCGTGCAACCAGAGAAAGCGCCAATTTTTGTCACACCGCTTGGGATTTTAACATTTGTCAGGCCCGTGCAACCAGAGAAAGCACCACCCCCAATCTCTGTCACGCCGTCAGGTATCTCAATGCTGGTCAGACCTATGCAACCAGAGAAAGCGCCTCTGCCAATCTCTGTCACACTGGTTGGTATTTCTATGTTAGTCAGGCCGGCGCAACCACTGAAAGCACCATCCCCAATACTCTTCACGCCATCGGGAATGACGGTATTCACACATCCGGCAATTAATTCGTTTGTTGCAGTTTTAATAATAGCATTGCAGTCATTTCTGCTGTCATAATGCGAATTGTTTTTGTCAACACTTATGCTTTGAATACTGGAGCATCCTGAAAAACATTCGTAACCGATCTCAGCGGCCATATCTGGTATATGAACACTGCTTAGATTTTGACAGTTTTTAAAAGCGTGTCTGCCAATATGTTGAAGCAATTCAGGGAATGTGACTTTTGTAAGTGACGTGCATCCGTTAAACGCATTATCATAAATATATTTCACCGATTCTGGTATCAAGACAACCTCAACTTTAGCGTTGTCCTTGAAAGCGTCTTCTCCTACATAGTCTCCCCTTCCCGAAAACAAAACTACATAAGGTGGTTTGACGGCACCTACCTTGCTGGCTAAATTTTGGCTGCCGGTCGCACGGAACACCGTTTTCCCTTCGTATACCTTGAGGCTAGTAATAGTTTCCTTCTTGGCCTTGGCGCCCTTCTTGGTTATTTTAACAAATGATTCAAACGCTCTCTTTGCAACTTTAGCGTTCGCTGGGATGATTGCTTCCTTAAGATTCTTGCAATCATCAAATGCACCTACGCTTATTGTCTTTACACTATCCGGTATTTCAACACGGGTCAGGCCAGCGCAGCCAGAGAAAGCAAAATCGCCTATATCTCTAACACTGCCAGGAATTTCTATGCTAGTCAGGCCGGAGCAACCTTCAAAAGTATTACTACTTATCACAGTCACGCCACGCGGAATTTTAATGGTGGTCAGGCCGGCACAACGAAAGAAAGCACTATGGCCGATCTCTGTCACACTGCTTGGAATCGTAACATTGGTCAAGCCGGTACATCTATAGAAAGCACTATGGCCAATCTCCGTTACGCCTTCAGCAATAATAACACTAGTCAAGCCAGTACAATCATAGAAAGCACTCTGGCCAATTTCTGTCACACTGCTTGGAATTGTAACACTGGCCAAGCCAGTACACCAAGAGAAAGCCCTCTCGCCAATCTCTTTTACCCCATCGGCAATAATAACACTGGTTAGACCGGTGCAGTCAGAGAAAGCACTCTTGCCAATCTCTTTCACACTGCTTGGAATCGTAACACTGGTCAAGCCGACGCAGCCACTGAAGGCACTATCGCCTATCATTTTCACCTTGTTTGGTATTTTAATGCTGGTCAGACCTGTGCAGCCATCGAATGCTCCACAGCTAATCTCTGTTACACCGCTAGGAATTTTAGACGCCTTGCAGCCAAGAATTAACTCTGAACCATCCTTGCTTAACAGGCAGTTGTTCGATGAACTATACTTTTTGTTATCCCTGGATACGCTGATGCGAGAAAGACCCGTACAACCGCTAAAAGAATCATTAAAAATTTCTTCAACACTGCTTGGTATTTTAATGCTGGTCAAGCCCGTACAGCCTTCAAAAGTACCCCAAACAATCTTTGTCATACTATTGGGTATTTCAATGCTGGTCAGGCCCGTGCAACCATTGAAAGCACTATTGCCAATCTTTGTCACATTGTTTGGTATTTTAATGCTAGTCAGGCCCGTGCAGCCAAAGAAAGAGCCATGGCCAATCTCTGTCACACTGGTTGGTATTTCTATGTTGGTCAGGTCTTTGCAATTATCGAAAGCATAATCATCTATTGCAGAAACTCCGGCTGGAATCACGGCCTTGCCGTTTTCATCAATTAATTCTTTCCAATTCATAGGTGTATTTATTGTTAACCGTTAAATAATTGCTCTTTAGTCCTCCTACTTATTTGTGAAACTCCGCATTTGTCATCGTCGAGGCAAATCACTCACATCTATATACTCGGCTATATCTATCCAATCTTTGTCAAGTATGGGGTTATCTAACCGATGACAGCCACAACCGCAATGGTCATTTTCATGTTGAAACAAACCCGCTCTTATAGAGGCTTCAATGACATTGTAGTGGTCTCCCTTCCCCTCTTCTGTCTTTACGGAGAAAGAATAGCCCCACGGACATCCCGCACCCACGTCAATTAACCAATATTCGTACTTCATAATTCTGTTATTTATCATTTAAGTATCGGCAGATACAGTCATCGACTAATATTTCCACGCTATCACCAGGGTAAATTTCTTCATCAAATGCCGGAACAACGACGACTCTACCAGAGGCGAAATGCAATTCCACATAAGGCTTGCCATCCTCATCATCGAAACGGACATGGAATTCCACGGCATTGCCATCAAACGTGAACCACTTCCCGTCTGCAGTTTTAGTAATTATGATTTCCGCCGGATGGGGCTCCATAAGTAATGACGGATTTCGTTTTACCTCATCAAAACAATCGACAAGGGCCTCAGTAATATCACAGTCTACTTCTGGATCGTCATACACGCTGACGCTATTCCCGGATTTGAAATATATATCCTGACAATATTCGCCTTCTTCATCTTCATATCCTGTAAAGGCTTCAACCCTAAAACCATCCAGCGTTATATGTTTGCCATCCTTGGTTTTTCCGTAAATGTAGTTGATGTTTTTCATAAATGCTACGAATTTAATAACTTCTTAAGTTCGTCAGTTGAAATAGTATACGGCGTCATCAAGTCTTTCACTTCCTTAAGCGCCTCTTGAAAAACTATAGGATCTATCTTCCTGTTTGGCACCCAACAACAATTAGTATCATACTCATAAACCCCTTCTTCTACACGTAAGCTAGCGAGAACGCCCTTCTCTGAACGGCATATTATATAATCCGGCAGTTCGCTGGGATCTAACAGCTCATTCAACATTTCTTTTACATGCCTACTCTGTTTTCCGAAGACACGTAGTTTAAAACTCCTAATCCCTTTATAGACAAACTGATCATTGTGTGCTGAAAGAGAACGATCAAAAATGTATGGAATTAACAGATCTCCGTAATTGGAGATAAAACCCATTTTTCCCGTTTGAACATTCATGGCCTTACATCCCCACCCATCATCGGTGCCCGTAGAAACATTTATTTCCCCTTCATTTATGATTATCTCTCCGTATTTTGAAACTATGGCTGTGGAATAAACAGTCATCCAGTTTGAGTCTTGGAAGCACCTTGTCTGATGTTGAATTAGTAAGACCCATTTGTTTTGTTTAATAATATAGGGATATCCTTCTCTATAGGAGAGCTTCGTATTATACATCTGTGCTATAGCGGCGCGTCTACAGCATTCTTGAACTTTCTCGTCCTCAATGTTGTCAACATCTTTTAAGAAGTCAACGATATTTGATTTTACAGCTTCAATTCTTGCAATAACATCATTGAGTACCAATTCTTTGTCTTCTCTTCCCCTAATATTTTGGAGGGAAGAAAAGTCCTTATTAAATTTGGTGATGTCTAAAGTGCGGGTATTGATTTTCATAATAGGGATTTGTTGTTATTGAATAAAATGTAGTTGAGGTGTTCCATTTTATGCATGATTATAAATAATTTTGAATTCTAATAGTCTCTAAAGTTTAAGATCCATCCACTTGAGTGTTGATTTCAATGGCTCCTCTGTCGTGTCGATTGCTGTTTTTATTTCCTGCCCATTAAACCGTTTCTTCATAGAGGCATTTATACCTCGGCTTTCCAGCAACTTCTTTGCAATGAAGCCACCGCCACGTACCTTGTATTCAAGCCCCAATATCTCATTTTCAATATCCCTAAAGCTATAACCGTCAAACAAATACGCTCTTATGCAATTAGCGATAATATTATCTGGATACACATTATAACCGCTACTGCGTGTTTGGCTTGTAGTGGTAGTGCTTATTCTTGCTTTCTTTGAGCTTCTTGTTGTTGGTTTAACAATTACGGGAGTTGATGAAGACGAACCCGCTTTGCCAAAGATCTTTCCATAATGCAATCCAATAGGAGACTCTTTTTCATATTCAATTATCTCGCTTGGAGCCAGGATCATATCCTGATATTCAGTAAAGACGCTGCCATACAATTTATAAAGCCTATTCTTCATAAATGTTATCACACCTGGATATTCACCGATGTCTTTTATACCAACTGTGGATTCCTGGAACTTAATCATTGGGGTTAAAAAATGATTGATTGGATGAACCACCCTTAAAAAATGGGCTTTTATTCTCTTTAAATTCTCATCCGAAACATCTTCCTTGATTAATCTTAATGGATATGTATAACCAGCCTGCTTCTTGAAATCAGGATATTCGCCTTTTGGAAACAGACTTTTAGCAACTTTTTTATAATCAAAGTTGTAGTCATTCTGGTTTGCCGAGAACACATGTGAAAGCTTCCATCCGTTCTTGTTTAAAGGATACATGGCTCCCCTTTTATACGCTTGGTGGCTAAGCTCTAAAGAAACGGCAGAATAACCGTATGGAATTTTTCTGTTTAGAATAAAGCTTTTAAAATCATCGTACTCCGGGACAAAGCCATTATAGGCCATTGCGTAAAAGTATTGGGCAAAGAAGTTATCAACAAAGACATACTTAACATTATTGTTTTCCGTTAAAAAGCCTCTGCGAATATCCCAATTATTGTCTTTATCCTTACCACTCGCATATCTGCGGATAAAAAACACCGCTTCTAGATCATCAATATACTTTTTAAATAATTTGTGCCATCCTTTAACAACTTTTACATCTGGCATATTGGGCTCGATACAATTTTTGTAGAAGTCTTTTACGGAGTTTGATGTATGTGGCTTTGTATTCAGAACAGGACATTTACGCGATGATATGCGTTTAAAAAAATCGGCTATTGTCATAATAATTAGATTGTTGTGTTTGATATATTATTAGTTGCTCTGGGTGTTTTGTATTATGTTATAATTAATTCTTAAACCTTTGTTCCAATTGCCCTTATTATCTCCCCATCGTGTCCGGTTGATAAATCTCAATTTTGAAATATATATACTATTTTCTCAGAAATATCTATGTCAAATTTAACAAAAATACGGCTCATTATCAAGGATATTTGAGCCGTATTGGTCAGTTTTTGGGGACGTCGATCAGTTGAATTTGACACGATGGTAAAAACAATCCATCATGGCATCGAATTGGCCTTTATCGTGTTCTGTGGCGTATTCTCTCACCTGCGCCCATGTAATATCCTTTTTAATTACGAGAAGTACGTATTCATTAAACTTCAAAGCGGGGTCTTCCTGCTTTGCTAACTGCTTGATACACCAGCAGTGGTCAAACAGCTTGATGTCATTTACGTTGATAACCAGTAATCCGTGATTAATCTTCCGGGCCTCTGCAAGGAGCCTCCTCCAACACTCATCAAAGCTATTCAGCGGCCAAGACCCATCAACCGTTATTTCATTGATTTTCCCCAATGCGTCCAATTCATTGTATTTGAGTTCTTTTTTAACAAAAGCAAGAAGTTCGCCAGTCTCATCATCGGCGACGATAATGCCTCTGCGATTCCAGTCAAAAGCACCTGGAGAGCAGTCGCGCTTGATATGGTCATTAACTTCTGCTAATTGATCTTTCCAATAATCTTTCATCTTCGTTGATGTTTAATTAAGTCCACTACAAATACTCGGCTTTTAGACTATCGTTACCCGTTCCATCTTCTTTTAAGATTCATTACTCACAGGTTCAAAAACTAAAGTTAAACAACCCTCTTCCTCTTCTTTAGTAAACTTGTATCCAACATGCTTCAAGAAGACAGGGATGCAGCTCTTCAAATCTTCATAAGTCTCCTTGTTAAAGGTAAGAGTCCTGTATGAACGATTCTTTATATATCCAAACAGATTTATACTCCTGTTAGCATCAATGAAAGAAAGTCTGGACATCTCTTCTCTATCATTCTTCCACAGTATCCATCTATAAGGGAACAACTTCTTGATGAATTTGGGAAGCTTGAACCAGAAGGTGATAGGCTTCCTGATGGCAAAATGACCATATCCACCTTCACTGCGGGCATTCACAATCACACCCTTATACTGTCTGCGAAACTCTAAATCAACAGCATCTTCCATATAAACAGAATATGCACTGGTCCAGCAGTCAAACATAATTCTATTATTACTGTTTCTCATATCTCATTTGTTTTTGACACTAAAACAATAGTACTAGCCTTTTAGGCTATCGAAATACCGTACATCTATATATACTGCCCTTATTCGCTATTGTTACCCCATTTTTCGAGATTTTTTGTAAATTAGCATTTATGAATCCACAACCATTTACATATCAGCACTTCATTCTGGCCTTCCAGGGCTGCAAGGATAACTTATTATCATGTTATATCGATGAGGCTATCGGTATTTATTGCACGCTCAAGGGCGTAACCGTAGGTGCGCGCCCGAAAAGTTTTAAAGATTATTCAACACGATACGCGGACGCCTACGAAGTGGCACTCAATGCGGTTTATACCGTTTTCACCAAGATTGGTGCTTACAATCCCCAAAAGGGCACATTCAAGCCCTATCTACACAGGGCATTGGAAAATGCTATTAAAGACATTCTCGAGGCCGACGGTAAGGGCAACTTCTTTGACCAGACTTCGAAAAAGAAAAAGGGAGGAGATGAGCCAGAAAAGCATAGTCGGGTGAATGTAGATACTTTCTATGGCGCCGCTGAGCCCGACGACACAGAGACCAAGGTAGCAGAAAGAGTACGGACATACGAGGATCAGTGGATTGAGACCATAATAAGTTACGTTGACAGCTTGCCAAAAAATAAACGGGATGCCATTTATGCTTCTGCTTTTGGGCAGGCCCTAAGGCCAGACCTCATAGACTATGGAAGAAATTATGCCGAAGAACTAGCGCAGAAGTATAACACAACGGCACGATACATCCGCAAGATGGCTGCTGACGGAAAAAAGGCCGCACTTGAAGAAGCCCAAAGGCTTGGATACAACGAAAGAGCCAAGAGACAGTTCTCTCTGGAACTCATACAGGTCAAGAAAACGCCTAATATTCACGATATGGTGATCGAGGCTTCTCAAAAGCTAACGCCTTACCAGCAGTTCAAGTTCATGCTCCACATGGCCAGCAAGATAGAAGAACTCGAGAAATAGTTCTAATCTAAAAATATGTTTGAACCGCAAAGGCGAATTGGTCTATAAATATCTTCTTAAAAGCCGATATGTTATTCTGTTCGTAGAAAATAAGCATCGCCTTCTTATAGTCCACAGAATCTACCGTCCTGAAAGATATCGGGCAACAATTGTTTGCAATGAGAATGGCGTTGCTGGTGATTCTGGCTGTTCGCTTGTTTCCGTCGGCAAAGGCCTGAATATAAGATATCAGCACCAGGGATAAGAATGCTTTCTCAAAGACGTTCTCTTTGCTGTTGATGAGACGGCAAGTATCCTCCAAGGCCTCGCGAATCTGGTGTTCGTTGTCCAGGGGACGGTAGTTTGTACCAATTACACCCACACGGCGCTTTCGAATTCCTTTATCCACATCCAGTTCTTTAACCAGCAACGTGTGCAATTCTTCTATGCGGCGGACAGAAAGAGCTTGGAAGTATTCGGGTTCAGCCAGAACAAAGTCCAGTGCGTCCTTGTGGTTGAGCAGCATTACAGCTTCTTCTTTTGTTTTTCCGGATGCAGTCTGCTTTTCCCTCAGGAGTTTTTCAGTTTCCAATAGAGAATATGTATTGCCTTCTATTTGAGAAGACTTCCAGCTTAAGTCTATACCAAGGCGCTCCATTTCCTTGCGATACTCGGTAGGCGTTATTCCCTCCAGATTCTTGGTGAATTGAGTCTGCAGGCCGGCAAGCCGCTCCTTCTCCTCAGCAGTGAATATTTCCACCTGGGGAAGAATATCATTTATGAGTTCGAAATTAAAAGCAGTTTGTACTTCGCGCTCGTCTGTTTCTTTCTGGAAGTATGTGTCAATGTTCAATTCCATTGTTATATGCGCCTGCGGTGATACGCTATAGCGCGTAGCGCGTCCTTGGCCAGTCACAATGGCAGATTTGCTTTGAACCAGAGAAGCGAGAAGACGCTTTACAGTGGCGGGGCTTTCTTTCATGTGCATTCCGGCTTCAATCTCGCTCCTGGAAGAGCTTGGATGATAGTGGAGGTACTGTAGTATTTCGCTTTCTTTGGTCATATCTTTTGAAGTTTACGGCTCAAATATAACAAAAATACGGCTCATTCTCGAGGTTTTTGAGCCGTAAAGTGGGTTATTTTGGCTTTTTTTGAGCCGTATTGATGATTTAAATATGGTCTATTTGCAGACTGGGTGGAATACTCCGGAGCGGAGGCGCCGATGTTGCGGTGTCAGCGACGTTTTCGGTGATTGCCTCGGTTTCAGTCGGTTGGGGTGAGTCTGTCTGATTATGGGAAGAAGACTTGCAACCGACAATGGTAAGGGCGGCAATAATCGATGAGAGTATTAAATATCGTTTCAATGTTTTAGGTTAATCAACTATATCGAACTTTGCAATAAAACCTAGCCGATCATCATTCTCGTCCCGCCATTGATCAAAAACTAACTTGATCACATCAAAATCAGCAGGGCATTCAAGGCCAAGTTTTTCCTTCAGATAAATGGGTATCTCAGCAATATCCTCAAAGTATTCACTTTCGTCAACCCTTGTTTCCGGATCATAGCATTCAACAATAAACTTTTCATTGAAATACTTCCCCGTAACGTCATTCTTGACAAAATACTCGTTTCCTTTCTCTTCAGATCTAAACCAGAAATTAAGTCCTGGAAATTTCTCCTTCAGGAACTTGCGCGTCTCGCTTGGTTCCTGCCACGCTGATTCAACTTCTATGATTATATCCCCTGAATGTGTTCGTTCCCATTCCATAATGTACCCTCGGCAAGGAGTACTTTCCCAGTCCCCGCCGAGGTAGTCTATCAGGCATCCAAGGAAAAGATTTCCAAAATCATTTGGTATGCGTGAATCTGAAAGCTTTTCCAGTTCATAAAGCATCTCCCCGAATTTGAAAATTTCTTCCCGGTCACCTTCAATGTAATATGTTGTATAACACCAGTTGGTCATTTTATTAGGTTTTTGATTCTATTCTACTAAAACGGCAACGGCGGCCGTTATGACTGTTATTATCGCCGATAAAACAAAGATCCTTTTCATATTTGTGCAATCTGTCTTTAGAGTTTCAGGACGGCCATAAAGGCGCTCTGAGGTACCTGAACCTGGCCGACCTGGCGCATGCGCTTCTTTCCTTTCTTCTGTTTTTCAAGGAGTTTACGCTTTCTTGAGATATCTCCGCCATAACACTTGGCGGTAACGTCTTTCCTTACCTGGCGAACAGTTTCCCTCGCGATAATCTTGGCTCCGATAGCAGCCTGGATGGCAATGTCGAACTGCTGTCTTGGTATAAGGTCCTTGAGCTTTTCACACATCCTCCTGCCGAAGTCGTAGGCATGGTCTCTGTGAATCAGCGATGAAAGGGCGTCCACCTGCTCTCCGTTCAGCAGGATATCAAGCTTGACAAGTTGTGCCGGGCGGTAGTCGGTAATGTGGTAGTCAAATGAGGCATAGCCTTTGGAAATGCTCTTGAGCTTGTCGTAGAAGTCAAAGACTATCTCGCTGAGCGGAAGGTCGAAGTTGAGCTCCACACGGTCGGTAGTGATATAGTGCTGGCTGACAAGGGTTCCCCTCTTGTCAAGGCACAGCTTCATGATAGGGCCGAAGAAGTCCGCTTTGCTGATGACCTGGGCCCTTATGTAAGGCTCTTCTATGTGGTCTATCATCGTGACCTCCGGAAGACCGGACGGGTTGTGGACATCCAGACACTGGCCGTCTGTAGTATAGACCTTGAAAGAGACGTTCGGAACTGTAGTGATGCAGTCCATGTCGAACTCCCTGAAGAGTCTTTCCTGCACTATCTCCAAATGCAGGAGCCCGAGGAATCCGCAGCGGAAACCAAAGCCCAGGGCCATCGAGCTTTCCGGCTCGAACACAAGCGAAGCATCATTGAGCTGAAGTTTCTCCAAAGAAACCTTGAGCTGGTCGTATTCGTCTGTCTCCACGGGATATACACCGGCAAACACCATCGGTTTCACTTCCTCGAATCCGGCGATTGCCTCCTTGCAAGGATTCTGCACGGATGTGATGGTATCGCCGACCTTCACCTCAACCGCACTCTTGATCCCGCTTATGATGTAACCTACATTGCCGCAGGTGATTTCCGGTTTAGGGTTGAGCTTGAGACCCATAGTTCCCACCTCATCGGCGACATACTCCATCCCGGTATTGAAAAACTTAACCTTCTCTCCCTTATGGATGCTTCCCGCCTCAACCTTGAAGTAGGCGATTATACCGCGGAACGGGTTGAACACGGAGTCGAATATCAGGGCCTGAAGCGGAGCCTGAGGATCTCCCACAGGAGCCGGAACCCTGTCAACAATGGCGTCCAGGATTTCAGGAACTCCCTGTCCGGTTTTTGCAGAGCACATCAGCACATCCTCCTGCTCACAGCCAAGAAGATCGCAGACCTGGTCCCTGACAAGTTCCGGTTCCGCAGCTTCCATATCTATCTTGTTCAGGACAGGAATGATTGTAAGATCGTGGTCAAGAGCAAGATACAGATTGGAAATAGTCTGCGCCTGGATACCTTGTGTGGCATCAACCACAAGCAAGGCGCCTTCTGAAGAAGCTATGGAACGGGATACCTCGTAAGAGAAATCCACGTGTCCCGGCGTATCCAGAAGGTTCAGAGTGTATTCCTGCCCGTCCTTGGTATATTTCATCTGCACGGCGTGGCTCTTGATGGTGATGCCCTTTTCCTTCTCCAGATCCATAGAATCCAGCACCTGCGCCTCCATCTCACGGCTGGTAACCGTATTCGTGGCCTCCAGCATCCTGTCTGCAAGCGTGGATTTGCCGTGGTCTATATGTGCTATTATGCAAAAGTTCCTGATATTTTTCATCTCGATGCAAAAATAACTAAATTTGAAAGGATATTTGAAAACACCGCCAAGAAATAAACAAACCAGATAAAATATACGATATGTCTGATATTCAAAGACTGAAAGATATTGCCTGTCAGATAAGAAGGGATATCCTCCGTATGGTGACAATGGCAAAGAGCGGGCATCCGGGAGGAAGCCTCAGCTCCACAGATGTTGTAACCGCCTTGTATTTCAGCAAAATGAAGCATGACCCAAAGAACTGGGACAGGAGCGGAAAGGGCTTTGACATGTTCTTCCTCTCCTGCGGACACGAGTCCCCGCTGCTTTACAGCGCTTTGGCCAGGAGCGGATATTTCCCGGTAAGCGAACTTGCAACTTTCCGCAAGATTGGAAGCCGTCTGCAGGGCCATCCGGCAACGGACACCAACCTGCCAGGCGTATTTGAAGCCAGCGGCTCGCTTGGACAAGGCCTTAGCGTAGCCGTAGGAGCTGCTCTCGGAAAGAAGATTTCCAAAGACCCTAACAAGGTCTATTGCCTTGTGGGAGACGGGGAAAGCCAGGAAGGTCAGATCTGGGAAGCTGCACAGTTTGCCTCTCACCACAAGATAGACAACCTGATAGCCTTCACAGACTGGAACGGCCAGCAGATAGACGGCACCACGGAAGAAGTCATAGGTCCCGACCATCTGGACCAGAGATGGAAAGCTTTCGGCTGGAATGTTGTAATTGCAGAAGACGGCAACAGCATGGAAGACATTTTCTCTGCGATCAAGCTTGCTGAAGAACTTCAGGCTGTTGAACCTAAGCCTGTCATGATTATGCTCAAGACCGTTATGGGAAAGGGTGTGGACTTTATGGAAGGCACCTGCAAATGGCACGGCAAGGCTCCTAAGCCGGAAGAATGTGAAGCTGCCCTCAAGCAGATACCGGAAACTCTCGGAGACTTTTAACACTTAAAGAACTGAAACCATGACTAAATACACAAATACAGGAAACAAGGACACCCGCTCAGGATTTGGAGAAGGACTCCTCTCCATTGGGCGTGAATGTGAAGAAGTTGTAGCTCTTGCGGCAGACCTTAAAGGCTCTGTCAAGATGGATGGTTTTGCAAAGGAGTTTCCGGACAGGTTCTTCCAAGCCGGAATCGCTGAGGCAAACATGATAAATGTAGCCGCCGGACTTTCTCTCAACGGGAAGATTCCGTTCGTGGGAACATTCGCGGCTTTTGCCGCAGGCAGGGTATATGACCAGGTAAGGATGGCTGTGGCCTATTCAGAGACCAATGTCAAGATAGCCGCCTCCCATGCCGGAATAACACTCGGTGAAGACGGGGCCACCCACCAGATCCTGGAAGACATCGGCCTTATGAGGATGCTCCCTGGTATGACCGTCATCGTGCCTTGCGACTTCAACCAGACAAAAAACGCCACCATAGCCGCCGCCAAGTGGAACGGCCCTGTATATCTCAGATTCGGAAGACCGTCCGTACCAAACTTCACTCCTGAGAACGAGGTCTTTGAAATAGGCAAGGCTTATAAGCTCAACGACGGGAAGGATGTTACCGTCATTGCAACCGGACACCTTGTATGGGAAGCCCTGCTTGCTGCAGAAGAGCTTAAGAAAGAAGGTGTAACGGCTGATGTGATAAATCTCGCCACGATAAAGCCGCTGGACAGGGAAACCATACTGGAATCTGTGAAAAAGACTGGATGTGTTGTTACAGCCGAAGAGCATTTCATCTTCGGAGGAATGGGAGAGATGATTGCCGGGCTTCTGGCTTCCTGCAATACCGCCCCGCTGGAGATGGTTGCCATCAACGACAGGTTCGGACAAAGCGGAACGCCGGCAGAACTGATGAAGGCCTACGGACTGGATGCAGAGCACATAGCAGCCGCAGCAAGACGAGCCATTTCAAGAAAGTAAATGACCGACAAGGAGATTCAGGATATATATCAGTCGGAAGGCGGGCAGATTCAGGCATTCAACCTGATAGTGCGGGAGTTTTCCCAGAGGCTTTACTGGCATCTGAGAGAACTCGTGATGAGTCATGAAAACGCCGACGATCTCCTTCAGAACACCTTCATGAAGGCCTGGAAAGCCTTGCCCGGGTTCAGGTGGGAAAGCGGACTGTACACCTGGCTCTACAGGATAGCGACCAACGAAGCCTTCACCTTCCTCAAGAAAGAAAGACTCGGCAACAAGTTTTCGCTTACTCCTTACGAAACCCGCCTGGCAAACCGGCTGGAAGCTGATTCCTATTTCAAGGGAGACACCATCCAGCTGTTGCTGCAGCAACAGGTAGCTCAGCTTCCTGACCGTCAGAGAGCCATATTCTCGATGAGGTACTTCCAGGAAATGGAATATGCGGACATTGCAAAAATCCTGGACAGCAATCCGGATGCCGTTAAAGCTTCTTATTCTCTGGCTTACAGGAAAATAGAAAAGGCTTTGAAAGAATCTGGAATGTAGAGACTTTACTTTGGAGAAAAATGTAAATCTAAGTTTTAGAAAAAAACTGGAAAAAGAGAAAATGAAAGACGAAAGATTAACAGATATTCTTGAAACTGAGGAGATGAGAAAGATTCCTTTCTCAGTCCCGGAAGGTTACTTTGACAGCCTGGAAGACAGGTTGTCAGAGAGTGTTTTCCACAAGAACAAGGAGAGCTGGATTTCATCGCTGAAGAAAACCCTTAAGCCAGTAATGACACTTGCCGCCTCTTTCCTTATTGTAGCCGCTATGGGTTGGGGAGTCATGCGCCTGACAAAGTTGAGCCAGAACAAGATAGCCCTCAACAGCCAGGAAGAAACCTCCGAAGAAAGCGCAGATCTTATGGACAGTCTCATCAACAGATATGGAGCAATAGAAATTGCAGAGATCTACAGCAATCCTCCGATTGATGCGGACAATACCGGATCTGACATTCTTTCACAGGAAGAAAGCGATGTTCTGGAAGAATACATCACCGTCATGGCTCCGTCTTTCCCAGGTCTGATTGCCGAAGAACTGTCAAACAGCCACTAGGCCTTTCATTATTTTTGAACCTCACAACAGAATTTAAACGGTTTTTATATGAAAAAGATATTCTTTTTGATCTTTGCCTTGATGTTCTGCAGTTTGGGATGGGCTCAGAACAACAATGAAAACAAGAAAGAAGCTCGTGAAAAATGGATTGCTGAAATCCAGAGCCGCAAGATAGCGTTCTTTACAAAACATCTTCAGCTCACCCCTGAAGAGGCTCAGAAATTCTGGCCGGTTTACAACAAATGTGAAGATGAAAGAAATTCCATCAGACGTGAGATACGGAAGAGCGCCTGGGCCTTGCACAAAGCAACAAAGGAAGGATCTGCAACAGACGAAGAAATCCGCGCCCTGGCAGAGACATACTATGAAAACCTTTCAAGGGAAACTGCTGTTCAAAAGTTACATTATTATGAGTATCAAAAAGTTCTCCCTATAAAAAAGGCAGCAATGGTAAGAATGGTTGAAGAGAGATTCATGAACGAACTTCTGTCTCAGTGGAGAAAGCAATCCCAACCAAAGCCAAAAGAAGATAAGAACTGATTATGATATCCAAATAAAGACAGGACCATTATAGGATAAAAGATTGCCCTGATAATCAGAACTTCAGATAAAAGTCTTTTGTGAGATTCCTATATTCGGGGGTAAACTCAAGAGAATGTTCCATAATGCAGAGGTCTTCAGACAAGATCTCTGCATTTTTTTTCAGCGAAAACTCCATCAGGACCCTTTTTGGAAACTCTTCTCCTCTTTTTGAGAAAACATTGCATTTTCTTTTGATGCAAAAGCCTTTTTCCTCAGCGACACTGGCGAAAACAGATGATTCTTCCCAGGGTAGAATAACTGAAAGGATGCCGTCTGCAACCAGTAGTTTACTCGCACCGTCCGCCAAATCATCATAACTCAGAGAATCCGTATGACGTGCGGTTTTTTTTACCTCAGAGGGATTCTTGAGGGAGTTGTTGAAATATGGGGGATTGGAGACAACAAGATTGTATTTCTGGGGTTGCTCCATTGCAAAAGACTGGAAATCCGCATTATAGACTTTCATTGTTTTCTTCCACGGGGAAGAGGTGAAATTCTTCAGGCACTGAACGGAAGAAGGGCCATCAATTTCAACTGCTTCCACAGAACAGTCCACAGCTTGTGCATCCGCCAGCCGCTGTGCCAGCATAAGGGCAATCACCCCGGTGCCGCTCCCGATGTCAAGTACCTTTGCGTTTTCTGAAAATGGAACGGAGCACCACGCACCGAGCAGCACTCCGTCTGTATTGACCCTCATGGAAACATTCTCCTGTTCCACATTGAACTTCTTGAACCGGAAGTAACTGTTTCCCATATCTGAAAAGTTATCGTCGATCAGATAAATACACCATCCTTAAGAGTAAGGCAGCGGTCACATCTTTTTGCAAGGGACTCATCGTGAGTAACAATCACAAACGTCTGGCCGTGGGTATCCCTCATCTTGAAAAAGAGGCTGTGGAGTTCCTGTTTGGTATGGCTGTCCAGATTGCCGCTCGGCTCGTCCGCAAATATGATCTTCGGGCTGTTTATCATAGCCCTTGCAATGGCTACCCTCTGCTGCTCGCCCCCGCTGAGCTGGGAAGGGCGGCTGTCTTCCTTCCCCCTCAGGCCCAGTTCTTCAAGCAGTTCTTCGGCCTTCTGGCGGATCTGCCTGTCCGTCAGGCGTTCTGAAGAAGCACCTTCATATCTGCCTATCAGGGCGGGAAGCATGACATTTTCAACTGCGGTAAACTCCGGAAGCAGATGGTGGAATTGGAAGACGAAACCTATTTTCTGGTTGCGGAAAGAAGAAAGGTTTTTCCTGTCCAGAGAAAACACATCCACTCCGTCTATAAGAACCGTTCCGGAATCGGGAACCAGTATTGTGCCAAGGATCTGAAGAAGAGTGGTCTTGCCGGCGCCGCTTGCCCCGACAATGCCCAGAACTTCTTTTTCGCTGGCGGAAAAACTAAGGCCCTTGAGAACCTGGTTGGTCCCAAAGGCCTTGGTGATATCTTTACATTCGATAATCATTATTCGTCTTTTTCGCTCTCTTCGTAAGCCTTGAGCAGCTTCTCCTGAACATCTGCAGGAACCTGCTGGTACTCTGCAAATTTCTGGGTGAAGGTAGCCCTTCCTGATGTCAGGGAGCTGAGAGTTGTTGAATATCTGTAAAGTTCTGCAAGAGGGATTCTTGCCTTGAGAACCTCGAAACCGTTCTCGCTCTGCATTCCCTCGATGAGGGCGCGGCGGTTCTGAAGGTCGCTCATTACATCTCCCATGCAGTCTGAAGGAACCATTACCTCAATGTTGTAAATAGGCTCCATGATCTTTGGACCAGCCTTCTTGAAGGCCTCCTTGAATGCGTTTCTTGCAGCAAGCTTGAAGGAAAGCTCGTTGGAATCTACCGGGTGCATCTTTCCGTCGTAAACATAAACGCGGATGTCACGGGCGTATGATCCGGTAAGAGGGCCTTCCGTCATCTTCTCCATTATACCCTTGAGGATTGCAGGCATGAAGCGTGCATCGATGGCACCGCCGACTACGCAGTTGTAGTACTCGAGCTTTCCGCCCCACTCCAGAGGATATTCCTCCTTGCTTTTTACGTTAAGAACCATCTCCTGGTTGTTAACCTTGAACTTGTTGTTCTCAGGCTTGCCCTCGTAGTAAGGCTCGATAAGCAGATGAACCTCACCGAACTGGCCGGCTCCACCTGACTGCTTCTTGTGACGGTAGTCTGCGGTTGCAACCTTGGTGATTGTCTCTCTGTAAGGAATCTTCGGAGCCATAAGCTCTATTTCCAGCTTGTCCACGTTGTTGATCTTCCACTTGAGGATGTTGATATGGTGCTCGCCCTGTCCTGAAAGGATGGTCTGCTTGAGTTCCTTTGAATACTCTACCACAATTGTAGGGTCTTCTGCAGATGCACGGTTAAGGATTTCGCCGAGCTTTTCCTCGTCCTTCTCCTCCTTTGCCTTGATGGCTGTACGGAACTTAGGATCAGGGAATTTTGTAGGAGCATAAACATTCTCGCAACCGTTGCAGAGAGTCTGGCCTGCCTTTACGCTCTTGAGTTTTACGGTGCATCCGATATCACCGGCCTTCATCTCTGAAACCTTCTCCCTCTTCTTTCCTGCGGCAGCGTAGATGATGGATACTCTCTCCTTGTCTCCTGTCTCAGGATTAACAAGGTCCATACCCTCTTTCAGGGTACCGCTCATAACCTTGAAATAAGCAACATCTCCCAGGTGCTGCTCCAAAGCAGTCTTGTAGAAATAAAGGGCTGTAGGGCCGTTGGAATCAACCTTGACATGTCCGCCATCCTTCAGTTCAGCATCGTGCTCGCCAGGATTAGGAAGGGTGTTGATTACAAACTCCATAACCCTCTTTACACCAATGTCTTTCTTTGCTGAAAGGCAGAAAACAGGGAATATCTCATCGTTGAGCATACCAGCCCTCAGTCCTGAACGGACTTCATCCTCGGTGAGGCTGCCCTTCTCAAAGAACACTTCCATCAACTGCTCGTCATTCTCAGCGGCCTTCTCAATAAGCTGCTGCTGAAGTTCTTCAGCCTCAGCCTGGAGATCTGCCGGAATATCAAGTTCCTCACGTGTGCCGTTCTCATCCTTGAAACGGTACATCTTCATCTTGAGCACATCCACAAAAGCGTTGAAGTCAGCGCCAACTGAAACAGGGAACTGTACCTGGACGATTTTGCCTCCATAGACATTCTTGAGGCTCTCAATTGCCTGGTGCCAGTCAGCTTTTTCACTGTCCAGCTGGTTAACGGCTATGACAACCGGCTTGTTGGCCTTCTGGGCCTGACGGATGAAGAGCTCTGTTCCAACCTCAACTCCCTGGGTTGCGTTTACCAGGACGATACCGCTGTCGCAAACGGTGAAAGCAGAATAAACGCCGCCAACGAAGTCATCGGAACCCGGAGTGTCTATGATGTTGAACTTGGTGTCGTTGTACTCAGTGTACAAAAGTGTTGAATAAATAGATCTCTGATAAATCTGCTCTATCTCGGTGTTGTCACTCATTGTGTTTTTGGCCTCGATAGAGCCACGGCGGTCTATGACCTTGCCCTCGAACATCATACTCTCTGCAAAGGTTGTTTTGCCTGATTTAGGGCTACCCAGCAGAACGACATTCCTTACGTTTTTGGTTTCGTATGTCTTCATTGTTATAGATTTTGATTTCTTGTTTTCAATTCAAGATGCCAAATATAGGAAAAAAAACGCCCTAATCCTATAGGAGAGCGTCCATTTCCATAGCCGCGCAATAGGCCAGCTGCCTGAGAAGGGGATACTCGCGCTTCATTCTCGCCCTCATATCCTTCTCAATATCTGCCAGTTGGAACACCCCAACCGAGGCTCCTCCACTGGATTTGGCCAGGTCTTCAAGCTCCAGGGAGCTCTTTCCGCAGAAAAGCCACAGGCGTTTATCCGTTGCATCCGGACAAATGGAAACGCAACGGCAGCAACCTCCGACAACCTTGCCGCTCAAGCTCTGGATATCTATGCTTCCCTCTCCGCTTATGACAATATCCGCCTCAGCGATTTTTTCAGAAAGGCCCTGCAGTCTTACTCCGAAAAACTCGAAGCCGCTCACCGAATCAGCGCCAAGGAAATGCAGGAACGCAAAGCCTAATCCGCCAGCCGCACCAGCCCCCGGAACCAATGCGTCCTGAGCCGCATCGTTCTTGGAACGGGAATATTTTCCAAGCCTTGAAACCAGAGCTGACATATCCCTCTCCATCTTGTCCATAGCTTCTTTGTCTGCTCCTTTCTGGCCTGAATATATGTAAGTTGCACCGGTAGGGCCAAGAAGCGGATTATCCACATCGTTGACTATCAAAAACCTGATTCCGGACAATCTCTTTTCCAAATCTTCCGGCTCGGCGATGGATTTTATGTCAGCCATAGTTCCGCCTGAAGCCTTCTGCCCTTCCGGCAAGCCCAAACTGAACCCAAGGCCCTGGAGCATTCCTGTTCCACAGTCATTGGTAGCGCTTCCGCCAAGGCCGATGCAGATGGTCCCGGCTCCTCTCTTTATGGCATCCAATATCATCTGTCCCAAACCGAAGGTTGTGGTTGCAAGAGGATTTCTCTTTTCCTCAGGAACCATAGCCAGTCCGCAAACCCTGGCACATTCTATAAAAGCAGACGGCTTTTCTCCCAGGGGAGACGCTCCGCGGCAGAACATATAGGAAGACTCCACTTCCTCCCCCAACGGACCGCAGACTTTCAGAAAAACTTCCTCGGCACCTGAAAGTTTCCGGAACAGGGCTGCGCTTCCGTCACCTCCGTCCGCCATCTCCACAGGCAGAATTTCCGCAGATGAAGAAAACGCCGACACCTCACCCCTCCTGAAAGAAATATAATCCTCCAGACCTTCCTTGATGGCCGCCGCCACCTGACCAGAGGACAAGCCTCCTTTGAACTTGTCCGGGCAAACGACCACTTTGCATATCCGCTTTTTGTTTTCTGATGCCATTTTACTATTTTTACGAACGACTTTCAAAGTTATGAAATAAACACCAAACAGATTCAATATGAAAAAATTCAAACTCTTAGCTCTTGCACTGATGCTGGTTGTACCGTTTTCAGCATTTGCAGACGAAGGAATGTGGCTGCTGCCGCTGCTGGAAAAGATGAACATCAAAACGATGAAGCAGAACGGCTGCAAGCTGACCGCAAAGCAGATTTATGACATCAACAACTCGTCTTTGAAAGACGCTATCATGATTTTTGGCGGCGGATGTACCGCAGAAGTCGTTTCCGGTCAGGGTCTGGTTTTCACCAACCACCACTGCGGATACGGCAGCATCCAGAAACTCTCAAGCACCGAGCACGATTACCTCAGAGACGGATTCTGGGCCATGAACCAGAGTGAGGAACTCCCGGCCCCTGGTCTTACCGTAACATTCATAGACCGTTTCATAGATGTTACCGACCAGATGCTTGAAGCAGAAAAGAAAGCTGAGGAACTCGGCGGAAGAAAGGCAGAAGAGTTCATCAGAAAGTTCCGCGACTCCCTCACAAAAGAAGCTGTCGGAGACAACAAATACCTCAACGCCAGAGTTTACTCCTTCTATCAGGGCAACGCCTATTACGTTGTGGTTTCCAAGACCTTCCGCGATATCCGCTTTGTAGGCGCACCACCTTCCTCAATCGGAAAGTTCGGTGGTGAGACAGACAACTGGGAGTGGCCAAGACATACCGGAGACTTCTCTGTTTTCAGAATCTATGCAGACAAGGACAACAACCCTGCAGACTATTCAGAAGACAACGTTCCTTATTCTCCAAAGAAATTCCTGAGCATTTCCCTCAAAGGCTACAAGCCTGGTGACTTTGCTATGATTATCGGATTCCCTGGAAGCACAGACCGCTACCTTACAAGCCAGGAGGTCATAGACCGCAGAGACGCCCAGAACGAGCCTAGAATTGTGGCAAGAACAGCCAAGGAAGATGTGTGGAGAGCCGCTATGAGAGCAGACCAGAAGACCAACATCCAGTATGCCAGCAAGTTTGCCTCTTCTTCCAACTACCGCAAGAACTCCATCGGAATGAACGAGACCTTTGCAAAGCTTGGAACAGCAGACAGAAGGGCAGAAGAAGAGAAACTGTTCAACGAATGGGCATCCCAGACTCCTGAAAGACAGGCTGAATACGGAGACTGCATCGAGACCATCAACAAAGCCGTTGAAAAGAGAAGCAAGCCTTATGCGGCTCTGGTTTACCTTATGGAAACCCTCAACAACGTGGAGGTGCTCCAGCCGGCATCAAGGGCCTTGAGGGCAAAGAATGCAGAAGAATTCCTTAAAGCAACCGAGAACTTCTACAAAGACTATTCTCCTGAGCTTGACCGCAAGACCAGCAAGGTCCTCCTGAAGACCTTCAAGGAAAACGTTACCGAGCCAACATATATTCCTCAGGTTTACAAGACTATAGACGAGCAGTTCGGAGGAAGCATAGACAAATATGTGGACAACATCTTTGACAAAACCGTCTTCACAACCAAGGAAAAAGCCAAGGCCGCTCTGGATGACGAGAATTTTGATCCAAGAAAAGATCCTGCAGTACAGTATCTTATGGAGTTCTCAACATCTTACCGCCCTATGATGGAAGAAGTCAACCAGGATTCAGAGGCCTTTGCAAAAGCCAAGAAGACTTATATGAAGGGCCTTTTGGAGATGAACGGAAACAACCCTATCTATCCTGACGCAAACTTCACCATGAGACTTACTTACGGAAAGGTTGGCGGATATGCACCAAAGGATGCCGTAACCTACAACTACTACACAACTCTTGACGGAGTAATGCAGAAGGAGAATCCTGACGACCCTGAGTTTGTGGTTCCTGCAAAACTGAAGGAGCTTTATCTTGCCAAAGACTACGGAAAGTATGCACTGCCAAACGGAGAGATGCCTGTATGCTTCCTCACCAACAACGACATCACCGGCGGAAACTCCGGAAGTGACGTGCTCAACGCCAAGGGTGAACTTATCGGATTGGCTTTTGACGGCAACTGGGAAGCCATGAGCGGAGACATCATATTTGAGCCAAATCTTCAGAGATGCATCAATGTGGATATCCGCTACGTGCTGTTCATCATAGACAAGTTCGGCGGAGCCGGATACCTCCTCAACGAAATGGACATCAAACAGTAAAATATGATTAGAATATCTGATATTGAAGAGGTTCTGAACTCTGTCTTCCATCCGGAATATGAACGTTCTGTCATGGAACTCAGCCTGGTCCAGAACCTGGAATACAAGTCAGAGGGAAACGATGAAGACAACGCCGGAACAATAAAGTTCCGGCTTGTTTTCCATCGCAACGACCCTATGGCAAACTCAATCAAGGCTTCCTGTGAGAAAGTCCTGAAAAAAGCCTTTCCAAACGCAAAGACAAACATTCTTGTGCTGATAGACTCAAAGAATGCTACCGGGCACAAGAGCGGCGAACTCGGAAGGGGAGACCTTGACAAAAAAGAGCTCGACAGCGTAACCAGCATAATAGCCATCGCCTCAGGCAAGGGCGGGGTCGGCAAGTCTTCCGTTGCCGTAAACCTTGCAATAGTCCTGGCGGAAAAAGGTTACAAAGTAGGCTTGCTTGACGCAGACGTTTACGGCCCGTCAATCCCAAAGATGACCGGAACGGAAGGGGAACTTCCTCCTGTCACCAAGGTGCAGAGGAAAGGTGTCGAGAAAGACCTGATCGTCCCTATAGAAAAATATGGGGTCAAATGGATGAGCGTAGGCTACTTTGCAAAACCGGAACAAGCGCTTATCTGGAGAGGTCCGATGGCCTGCGGGGCCCTCAAACAGCTCACTTACGAAGTGCTCTGGGGAGACCTTGACTACCTGCTGATAGACCTTCCTCCGGGAACCGGAGACATCCATATCACAATGGTACAGGAGATTCCGCTGACAGGAGCAATCATCGTCACCACTCCCCAGAAGATAGCCCTGGCCGATGTAGAAAAGGGAATCAACATGTTCCGCAGCGACAAGGTGAACACCCCAATCCTCGGCATCGTTGAAAACATGAGCTGGTTCACACCTAAGGAACTTCCTGACAACAAGTACTACATCTTCGGACAAGGTGGAGGGCAGATGATGGCAGAAAAATACGATGTCCCTCTGCTTGGACAAGTTCCACTGGTGATGGGCATCATGGAAGGCGGAGACAACGGGGAGCCGGCTGCTCTAAGCGATGAAAACGTAAAGGCAGCTTTCTCTGCCATCGCCGAGGCTATAATATAGCTTCTTTCAACCGGCTCAAAAGAGAGTGGGATCCGGAAGCAGGCGGAAACTCATCCTGTGATAGGGAGTGGGGCCGTATTTGGCTATTGCATCGCGATGGTCTTTAGTGGGATAGGCCTTGTTTTTCTTCCAGCCGTATTGAGGATAGATTTCTGAGAGAGAGTCCATTATATGGTCTCTCTCTGTTTTTGCAAGGATGGATGCGGCTGCTATTGACATATATTTTGCATCTCCTTTGACGATGGTCTTGTGGGGAATTATCCTGCCCGTAAGGACAGATGTGTAGCTGTGAAACTTGTTGCCGTCAGAGATGATGCTCTCAATAAGAGCTTCTTTTTCCGGATTCAGCAGATTCCCTGAAAACAGATGCCTCTCGGCAAGCATTTTTTCCGTCTCAGCGATGGCTTTGTGCATGGCCAGAATAGATGCGTTCAGAATGTTGATGCGGTCTATCTCGTCCGCCTCTACCCTTGCAATTCCGTAGGCAAGAGCATTTTCCATTATCAGCGGACGGAGTTCCTCTCTCTGCTTTTCTGTAAGCTTCTTGGAATCTGTCAGATGCGGGTGTTCAAAGAGAGGGTTTCCCTTTACCTTTCCAATCTCTTTCCCGTCGCGATAAAAAGGAAGAATGACGGCAGCGGCAACAACCGGCCCGGCAAGAGGCCCTCTTCCGGCCTCGTCCGTTCCAACTTCAAAGGCTCCCTCCACAAAGTAAGGAGAGAGCCTCTGAACTGTCTTTTCCGTCTGCTTCTTCATAACCCCTGACGGTCTGAAACCGTGTTTTAAAGAGCAGAAAGGGCGGCTTTGACGGCATCTGCAATTGCCTTGCCTTCAGCCTTTCCGGCAAGACGCTTGGATGCGCATCCCATAACCTTGCCCATATCTTTCATGGATGTTGCTCCAACCTCAGCGATGATCTTCTTGACCTCCGCCTGGATTTCTTCCGCACTCATCTGCTTTGGAAGAAACTCCTCCATTACTTTGGCTTCTGCAAGTTCTGCCTCCGCAAGTTCCGGACGGCCATTCTGGGAGTAGAGATCAGCGCTTTCCTGATGCTGCTTGACAAGCTTCTGTATAGCTTTGAGAATCTGGTCATCAGAAAGGCTTCCGTCTTCCTCCAGTTTAGCCCCTTCGGCTGTCTTGGCAAGCAGTATCTGGGACTTGATTGCACGTAAACTTTCCAGACGAGTCTTGTCCTTGGCAATCATCGCCTGCTTGATTCCTTCCTGGATCTGTTTTTCAAGAGACATGATACTTATACGTTATATTGTTAATTATAATCTGTTTGTGGTTCTTCACGAGGAAAGCGGTTATATCACTTTCCTTCCTTGGTGTAAGTGCTCTTGAGGAAAAGCTCGTCCATCTGGGCGTCGTCGATTACGGACGGAGCCTCTGCCATCACATCTCTTCCCATATTGTTCTTAGGGAATGCGATGTAGTCACGGATGGTCTCCTGGCCGCCGAACAGGGCGCAGAGCCTGTCGAATCCGAACGCCAGACCTCCGTGAGGCGGAGCGCCGAACTTGAAAGCGTTCATCAAGAAGCCGAAGCGGTACTCGGCCTGCTCGTGGCTGAAGCCAAGTATCTCAAACATCCTCTCCTGAACCTTGCGGTCGTGGATCCTTATTGAACCTCCACCTATTTCGTTTCCGTTGAGAACGATGTCGTATGCGTTAGCCTTGACGTCTGCAAGGGCCGCCTGGTCGTTGGAATAGAACTTGTCCAGATCTTCCGGTTTAGGAGAAGTGAACGGATGGTGCATGGCGTAGAAACGCTGGGTCTCGTCGTCCCATTCCAGAAGCGGGAAGTCCGTAACCCAAAGAGGCTTGAACACGTCTCCCTTCCTGAGTCCAAGACGAGAGCCCATTTCCAGACGCAGGGTTCCAAGGGCAACCTGTGTCTTGTGCCTAGGTCCGCAGAGAATCAGTATGAGATCTCCCTTCTGTGCATCGCACCTGGAAGCGATTTCCTGAATCTCCTCAGGTGTGTAAAACTTGTCTATGGAGGATTTGACCTCATCGCCGAGTTTAATGAAAACCAAGCCTTTGGCTCCAACCTGAGGGCGTTTTACCCACTCGGTGAGTTCGTCTGTCTGCTTGCGGGAATAACCGGCACAACCCGGAACGGCGATGGCTCCCACATACTCAGCGCTGTCAAACACGGAGAAACCGTGGCCCTGGACGGTGAAAGTAATGTCGTGCATCTGCATCCCGAATCTCAGGTCCGGTTTGTCTGACCCGAAATACTCCATTGCCTCAGCGTATGTAATCCTCTCGAACGGCTCGTTGAACTCAATGCCCTTGACGGCTTTGAAAAGGTGCTTCAAAAGCCCTTCGAACATCTGGAGCACATCCTCTCTTTCCACGAAGCTCATCTCACAGTCTATCTGGGTAAATTCCGGCTGGCGGTCCGCCCTGAGGTCCTCATCCCTGAAGCATCTTACTATCTGGCAGTAGCGGTCAAAACCGGCAACCATAAGAAGCTGCTTGAATGTCTGAGGGCTCTGTGGAAGGGCATAGAACTCTCCCGGATTCATCCTGGAAGGAACCACAAAGTCACGCGCTCCCTCCGGTGTACTCTTGATCAGGAACGGAGTCTCTATCTCCATGAAGTCTTTGCTGTCCAGATATTTTCTGGTCTCGATGGCCATCTGGTGACGGAGTTTGAGGGCTCTCTGAAGCGGGCCTCTCCTCAGGTCAAGATAACGGTATTTGGCCCTGAGGTCTTCTCCGCCGTCGCTCTGGTCCTCAATGGTGAACGGAGGAGTTACCGCATTGTTGAGGATGTTTATCCTGTCAAGTTTTATCTCGATGTCTCCGGTAGGCATCTTAGGGTTCTTGCTCTGCCTTTCGCAGACTACGCCCTCGGCCTGGATGACGAACTCCCTTCCAAGAGAATTGAGCACCTCCAGAACTTTAGGGTCCGCATTGTCGTCTGCCACCAACTGAGTGATGCCGTAACGGTCTCTAAGGTCCACAAAGTTGAGGCTTCCCATCTTTCTAATTCTCTGAACCCATCCGGCCAGAGTCACCTTCTTTCCTGCATCGCTGAGCCTAAGCTCTCCGCAAGTATTTGTCCTGTACATATTTAAAATCTAAATTTCTCAAAAAACATTGATGCCGCCGGGAACGACATCCCGTTAGCAGCCCCAAAGTTACTCAAAACCAAAAAAGAAACAAAAACCTAGAAGCGGTATCCGATGCCAATGGAGAAGTCCGCGTACTTGAAAGAGATAGTTCCGGCCTTGGCGCTCAGGCAGAAAGAATTCCACCGGCCAAGTGTCAAGAGGATTCCGGCCTCAGCCGCCACTCCGGAATAAGAGCAGTCCGTGACCTTCATCCACTGCCCGCTGCTGTTTTCCCAGAACAACTGCCTTGTGCCGTAACCCGCTCCGGCAAGAACACTTACGTTGTCTGAAAGCCGCAGGAACCCTCCCGCCGTAAACACCATCTTGGTCTTTTCCTTGCCACCTGACAGCCAGACCGGACTTCCAGAGGAAGTTCCGTCGCTGAGAACTTCCAGATCTGAACTCATAGACTTGAAGTTGCCCAGAAAAGACAGATAAGCCCCGCCTTTGCTCTTGAGAACCCCAATGCCGGCTCCGAAAGCCATCTCCGGAGCCGGGGATATCTGAGCCAGGAAGAATATTCCGGTCTTGCCTATAGCATATTCATAATGCCGTTTGTCCGGACTGACGTAGCGTCCGTATCTTATGCCCTTAAGTTCCCGCCTTATGCTGTCTGCCTCATACGCCGTAAGTGGAACGGCCGGAACATTCTCCGCCCATGGAAATTTCTCAACCTCCGGACCGTAATTGTAACTGCGGCGGATGCGGTTGAACCTCCTGGTCTGTTCTGCGGTCAGCCCCTGCGGAACCTTCTGCAGGTTGGAGCGTATGCTTCTGACTTCAGCCATCAGAGAAGACACCTCCTGCGTGGAAATGGTCTCTCCACGGCGGATGGCATCGCGGAGTTCAATAAGCCTGTTGCATACCAGCTCATAGCGGTCAAGAGCCTTGTCTCTGGCATCTTTCTGCTGCCCATAAGCCACTGTGCAGAACATCAGAAAGCAAGCAACCATGATATGCCTTGTCAGCCTCCACGCTCTGAACATACTTGTCATCTGCCATCCTCCTTTTCTTCAAAAAGATCAGTCACGGACTCAAAAAGCTTGTCTATATCTGTCTCGTCCTCAATCACTTCTACCTTGCCAGCCTTTTCTTCCGCAAGTTGTTTCTTGGATTCCTTGCCGCCGGATTCCGGCTTGTTTTTGTCTTTGCCGGAGTTTTTTTCTGAATTATTCCCCGGCTCTTTTCCAGAAATTTTTCCAGATTCTTTTTCAGAAAAATTCCCCAAAGGACTGCCGTTTTCTTCTCCGCGATCTTGAATATTGGCTTCCGATGCAGATGTGGTAAGGTTTACGGAAGGAGCTGTCTGACTGGAAGGTTTATCGCCGCTCCGGTTGCCAATAATCAGAAACAAGACAGCCACAACCACAGCAGCCAAGGCAACAGATGCCGGCAAAATCCAGGCTTTCCCGGTATCCTTTTTGAGGATAGCATCCTTCACATCTGCCACACACATGAATCTTTCTGCCGGATCTTGCTTGCAGCAACGCCTGACAATCTTCCCGTATCTTGTTGAAATCTGTTCAATGACCTTCCCGAGAGAATAAATATCGCTGAGCACATCAGCCTTCTTTCCTTCCAGAAGCTCCGGTGCAGCGTATGACTTTGTTCCTCCAGGTATCTTGAATTCACTCTGACAGTCCTCCAACGACAGCCCGAAGTCAATGATTTTCACATTGTTGCCATTGTACGTCACCAGAATGTTGGAAGGCTTGAGATCCTGATGGGCAATCTGGTGGGAATGTATGCAGCTTAGCGCATCGCAGATTTCCAGTATAACCTTGCGGGCAAGAAGAGGATCCTTGCGGCATTCTTCCTTTATAGCATCCAAACTGCGTCCGTCAACCCATTCCATCTCTATGCAGTTACCAAGGTCAGGGTGGCAGTAGAAAGAGTAGGTCTGGCATATATTGCTGTGGCTGAGAGAAAAGCCTATCTCATATTCCTTTTTGAGCAATCCTTCGTAGAGAGGAAGCCCCCGGTAATTTTTCTTCAGCGATTTGAGCACCCGGAACTTTCCGTCACTCTCCACAAGCCACACCTCGGACCATCCGGTAACGGAACCGCCTATCCTCTCAGGCGCTACCGCTCCCCAGCTCTCTTTGGCTGAAGCCACAAAGAAAAATCCGGATTCGTCCACCATAGCTCTACTCTCTTACTGTTACTTCCGTTCCGTAATCAGCTGGGTTCACCTCGGTCCCGGAAGAGTCATAAAAATGATATTCCCCGCTTCCGATCCACAGTTTATCAAAATTGGTTGACTGCGGCCATGCTTTCAGGCTCAATTTCTTGCAAGAACTGACATCCAGCTCATGCAAGTAATTATCATAGCATTCGATCTCTGTCAGAGACACGCATCCGCCTAAATTAATCTGCTCAAGGTCTATTCCATTGCATTTGACAGATTTGAGCATTGTACAACCGCTCACGTCAACAGTAATCAAATTGTTTGCGCTTTCAAACTCCAGAGATGTCATTTTGCTGCATCCGCCCGCCTTGAAGACATAGGAAAATGTATTACCCTTGAATATAGACTCACCAAACTCCAGGTTCTCGCAGCCGGTGGCGTCAAACTCGTTGATCTGCCCGTTGTCCTCAAACTTAAGCGTGGACAGATTCTTAAGGCCGCTCACGTTCAAATACATCATTGATGAGCAGCTGCTACAGTCTATGTATTCTATTGCCGTACATAACCCCACATAATCATAACCCACGGTGTGATTGCAGTCCAAGTATTTGAGTGACGGATGATTTCCCAGAAACACAACCAGTCCGTCATTTGAGTGGCAGTCCAGATGCTCCAGTCCACTCAGAGCGCTGAAATCAGGACGATGGTCTGAAGAGTTCACATTATGCAGGAAATTTGAACTGCAGTCAACATATCGCAGAGATGCATTGCCGCCCAGATCCAGGAAATCCAGCTTATTGAAACTGCAATACAGCGTGTTAAGCTTGGTGTTCCTGCTCAAATCCAATCTCGTCACCTCGCCTCTCTGGGCGGCACCATAACCCACCGCTCTCAGGTATTCCAGGTTGGTAAAAAATTCAATTCCTCCAAACGATTGAATCTTTAAATCGTATGTGTTGATATCCAGGCGGGTTATCTTCTCCGCCTCTTCCATTGACAACTTGCCGTTCTTGTCCGAGTCATAAAGGCCAAGGACATAAGACTTGAAAGCCGCATCAGAAATCGGAATGGAAGCCATCTTGCCCGTCTTGGCTTTCTCCACAGAAGACTTTACTTCCACCTCACCGCTGGTTATATATGCCTGGAATTCATACTCTTTATCATAATCCAGATTTCTTAAGATCAGGGAAAAATTCCCTTCTCCGAGATTATCTGCCGCCATCTTGTCAGAACCGTTGAAATAGAATCCGCAACCTTCCACATCTTCTCCGGTAAAAGTACAATTCAGAGTCAGCACATTCTCATCTGCCTGGAAAGACAGGCCTACTATTTCAGGCACAACAACCGGTTTCTGCTCTGTATGCACGGTTCCTATGTTGGAATGGATTTCTGCGGATCCGTTTGATATCCAAGCATAATAGACATACTCTGTATCATACTCCAGATCTTTGACATTCAGAGAAAAAGAACCATCGCTGCGGGTCTCGGCCTCCATCCTCTTCACAACCGCCCCACCCTTAGCGAGCGCAAATCCGCAAATACCCGCTCCGCGGCCTTTGTATGAACAGGTCAGATAAACAGAGTTCCCGTCCGCCTTTGCAGATACGCTTAAAAACTCCGGAGCCCCGAACTCGTCCAGGCTCGGATCGCCTGAGCAGCCAACAAACAAAAGCGCTGCCAGCAAAGCAAATCCAGCACCAAAAACAGCTATGAAAACTCTCGATGTCCTAAACATATCTGTTATAAAATTACAAATATTCGGACGAATATTCAGAGCAAACATACAATTATTCTGACGAATAAAAGTATTATTTTCAGCATTTCTCCAGCACGGAAAGCCCGTGAACTCTTCCTGCCACATAGGACGGTAGTGTCTGTCCGTCGCGATAAACAGCTGTGATGTAAAGCGGGAAGTTCAGCATGAACCCGTCTGACTCAAACTCGTCACCGACCTTCAGTTTGGAATTTGTGCTGGAGAGCACACGGAAACGGCCGTCTCCGAGATACCTTACACGAACCAGCCTGTCCGGCACCCAGCCAAGCGTCAGACTGTCGCCGGAGGAAAGGTCTGATGTGCGGATGCACCTTTCCGTAAAGAACTGGGAATCCACACCGCTAACTTCTGTCAGCCAGGAGCAGAACTCCTTGAAATCCTTCTTGCCGCAATACCTTGAAAGTATGTCCAATGTATCTGCACGAGGAATCCTCCTGTCTCCGACATACCCCCACAGCCTCTTCAGCGTAGATGCAGACAGCAGCTCCCCGATCTCGTGCTCAATGACCACCGAAAGCGACTCAAAATCAGTTGTCGTGGACACCCTTCTGCCATACACCTTCTCCACCTCTTTAAGCAGAGAATTTAGTTCCGGAATTACCTTGGCTGCCGTGTTTTCTTTTATGTCTTTTATATCTTTCATGGTTCACCCGCTCTATAATACATAGTTACAACTTTTCCGCGATTTGCAAAACAAAGTGTTGATCACTGCAAATATCTGAAAGCAACCAAAGCCAATCAAGTTCATTTTAGTTCACTTGGTTTACGCAATCAAGAAGCACTTTCCATGAAAAAGTGTTCAAATTCGATTTGTCTGGGCTGCGAGACTGATGTCATTGTATAAAGCCAACCCTTTTACAGTCAACAGGTATTTTTGTCGCGGATGACGTGGCGATTCCGGATAAAGCATACGGACATATCCCTCGTTCATAGATGGATTAAGTGAGTAGTCAAGAAAATTCTCCCTGTCTTTCAACCCGATTCTCTCCATCATTGCTTTGACGGACAATTGCTCTTCTCCCAAAGCCTTCACTAGTCTTATAATATTTTTATTGTTGGTATGAATGAAACTTGTCGGGGTACTTGTCGGGGTACTTGTCGGGGTGTTTATCGGTTGTTTTGAAGGAGCTGCGAGGATTGGCTGTGCTTTCCATTCTGCGGGTGGGTTAATATGCAAATAGCGATTGCGAAGATTCCATTGTTCCCCCAATAGAAGATTGCGGAAGAAACGTTCCAGAAAAACAGGGCTATAGTCGATGCCCTTTATGGCATTTTTGTAGTTAGCTCTTACAAGTGCATTACGGAAGTACCACGAATGTTTAGCGAACAAGTCGTTCTCCACATTGAACCCCAGTGAACGAAGATATTGAATAGTAAAAACGGCCGTAGTGCGAGTATTTCCCTCGCCGAAGGCATGGATCTGCCACAATCCAGAAACAAACTTGGTTACATGAGCTACCAGCTCATCGCTGCTAAGGCCCTTATAACTGAAATCACGTTCCTGCTGGATGTCATAATCAACAGCCCTGCGCAGATCTTCCCAATTCAGGTAGCTTACGGTGTCACCCTCCAAGACCCACTCACGTTTGGTGATGTCATATTTACGAAGTTCACCGGCATGCTTCATTACGCCTTCAAAGATTCTGCGATGAAGGGATACATAGCCATTTGTCGAGAAGTCACAAGTCTTTACCGAAAGTATGCGCTTGATGTTCTTCGAAGCTTTGTCGGCCTCCTGTCTATAATCATCGTCAGCATCATGAGTCGTTTTACTCTCATAGTAACTGTTGAGCAACCGTTCCACCTCATCGATGGTAATTTCACCCTCGATGTTTCTGCGAGCCAAGTCATTCAGATATTCTGACGTTTTCAGCCCATCCACTGCCTGAAGTCCAATAGCCGTGCTCCATGCATATGCGGCTTCACGTTGTGATGGCTCTCCCTGACGGATATACTCATCAAAGTTTACGTATAGTTCCTTATCTGTTTTCTCATTCATATCACGTCTTCCCTTCAATAGTGCTGGTTGACTCAGTTCCAAAGGTACACAATTTACGAACTTCTTCAAAGAGGATAGAGTTTCAAAACATGGAAACTTTTTCTTTATAAACTCAGAATAAACTGGAACGAGCAACTTTGAAAGGAAAGAGAATGTCGTACTTTCATAAAACGGCTTCTTTGAATTGGTAAACATATCCCTTTTCCCCTGTTTGCTGACGGTGTAATTAACAAAATGTTAATTGAGGTATTTCTTCCTCACCGACATCAGCTACACTTGGATAAAAAATGGGCGCTTTCCAAAAAAGCACCCATTTAGGCTCGCAAAACAGTCTAATATTCTTTTCGCTCCCAATAGAACCACACAGTTTATTCAGCGACGAGCATCCTTGTTAGTTGTGTGGAGCTTATTGCTTTTGAATGATTTTAATGCTTTTATGGGATAACCTGGAAATGATGAATGCCATTTTCTTCCACATAAAAAAGACAATGAAGAGCCTGCCCTTCCTTAAGATCCATATCCCTTATCAAGTCTGTAGCAGGAATACCACCTCTATTATTATAATTATCAACCGAAGGGGTTATTAGTTTACCTCCAAAGACAACTATTATACTTGACGCTGGGGTTAGCTGATTCATAGCAGACCAATACTCTGCTCTTGGCTCAAATTTTGTCTTGTCGGCTGAAACATACAAATAAATTCCATATTCCACTCCTTTCTGAAATACGACTGGATTGTTATTGAGATCTTTCATGACATATTTATTATGAGGGTTAGTTCCATGGATTAACTCCAGGATCTATTGATATTTCTATCTGCTCCTGGTCTGGCGATGTGTTGAGTGTTACATTGATCGTGTGAACATACCCCGCCCTGAAACTCAGCGATGTTTCCAGAAGGTAAGCGATACCGCCCATTGACAGCTCAATGAGAGGAGTCCTCTTTTCAAGGTTCTGAGGCACTACAATGGCCTCAAATCTCTCGTTGCTTATCTTCTTCATGGTGATGACATTCTTATCGGCGAAAATGTCCTTTTCTATTGATCCTGATGTCATATTCACATAGCAGTCAGTTATCGTGCTGTAAACATGCGCCACGACATCATTTGGAATCTCTCCGTCAAACTCAGGCCCTTTTATCAGGTTTACGGCCACCTTTGACATTATGTGCCCGAACTGCATCGCTACAGGTCCATCTGTCCTGGTTTTATTCTCCGCATAAGCATACAGCAGGTCTGAATTCTCATACCCTTCTCCTGTCTGGTCCAAAGCTACCGAGAACGGCTGCCTCTCAATGGATGCAAAGTTTGCCTGATATGGATACAAGGCATAGAAATCACATGGATTATCGCTCCAATAAAGAGTCCTAAGACTTGTCCACGCACTACCATTGTAAGTTATCTTCTCATTATTGAGATAGTTTCCGGATACCTGTATCGGCATCTGTTCGCTTC